>ERZ1066118.96-NODE-96-length-97876-cov-11.930782_pt1 | contig 97876 bp, 75 predicted proteins | sample MGYA00382765_ERZ1066118 | MGnify/ENA primary metagenome ERZ1066118 (study PRJEB33369, sample SAMEA5778348) | biofilm metagenome | biome: Industrial cooling water; feature: Water cooling tower basin; material: Biofilm | place: United Arab Emirates | collected...
TCGAGCAGCAGTATCAGGACGGCCTGATCACGCAGCAGGAGAAGTACAACAAGGTGATCGACGCCTGGTCGCGTTGCGGCGACCAGGTCGCGAACTCGATGATGAACGAGATCAAGGCGGTGCGGCGCTACGAGGACGGCCCGATGGCCGGCCGCGAGAAGCCGATCAACTCGATCTACATGATGGCGCACTCGGGCGCGCGTGGTTCGCAGGCGCAGATCAAGCAGCTCGCCGGCATGCGCGGCCTGATGGCCAAGCCTTCGGGCGAGATCATCGAGACGCCGATCATCTCGAACTTCAAGGAGGGCCTGACCGTCCTTGAGTACTTCAACTCGACCCACGGCGCCCGCAAGGGTCTGGCCGACACGGCGCTCAAGACGGCGAACTCGGGCTACCTGACCCGCCGCCTGGTCGACGTGTCGCAGGACTGCGTCGTGATCGAGGAGGATTGCGGCACCGAGCGCGCGCTGGAGATGAAGGCGATCGTCCAGGGCGGCTCCACCATCGCGTCGCTGGGCGAGCGCATCCTGGGCCGCACCACGGCCGAGGACGTGGTCGACGCCAAGACGGGCGAGGTCGTCATCCCGGCGGGCACGCTGCTCGACGAGCCGATGGTTGCGCGGATCGAGGGGATCGGCATCCAGGGGATGAAGATCCGCTCGCCGCTGGTCTGCGAGTCCAAGGTGGGCGTGTGCGCCAAGTGCTACGGGCGCGACCTCGCCCGCGGCACGCCCGTCAACATCGGCGAGGCGGTGGGCGTCATCGCCGCCCAGTCGATCGGCGAGCCGGGCACCCAGCTGACGATGCGGACCTTCCACATCGGCGGCGCGGCGCAGCTGAACGAGCAGTCCAACCTGGAGGCGCCGGTCGACGGCACCGTCCGGTTCCGCGACCTGCGCATGATCGAGGACCAGCGCGGCCGTCGCGTCGTGCTGTCGCGGTCGGGCGAGCTGGTGATCGAGGACATGGACGGCCGCGAGCTCAGCAGCCACCGCATCCCGTACGGCGCCTATCTGATGCTCGACGACGGCCATATCGTCGCCAAGGGCGATCGGATGGCCGAGTGGGATCCGTTCACCATGCCGGTGATCACGGAGACGGCCGGCACCGTGCGCTTCCAGGACCTGATCGAGGGCAAGACGCTGACCGAGCAGGTCGACGAAGCGACGGGCATCGCCCAGCGCGTCGTCACCGAGTATCGCGCCACCGCCAAGTCCAAGGAGGATCTGCGCCCGCGTCTGACCCTGACCGGATCGGACGAGAGCGAGGCGGCGCGCTACCTGCTCGCGGCCGGCGCGGTGCTGTCGGTCGAGAACGGGGCGCAGGTGCAGGCCGGCGACGTGCTCGCCCGTGTGGCGCGCGAGTCCGCCAAGACCCGCGACATCACCGGCGGTCTGCCGCGCGTGGCCGAGCTGTTCGAGGCGCGCACCCCCAAGGAGGCGGCGGTCATCGCCAAGGTCTCCGGACGGGTCGTGTTCGGCAAGGACTACAAGGCCAAGCGCAAGATCGGCATCCAGCCCGAGGACGGCGGCGAGGTGGTCGAGTATCTGATCCCCAAGTCGAAGGTCATCGACGTGCAGGAAGGCGACTACGTCAAGCGCGGCGACAACCTGATCGGCGGCTCGCCGGATCCGCACGACATCCTGGAGACGATGGGGATCGAGCCGCTGGCCGAGTATCTCGTGTCCGAGATCCAGGAGGTCTATCGACTGCAGGGCGTGAAGATCAACGACAAGCACATCGAGGTGATCGTTCGCCAGATGCTGCAGAAGGTCGAGATCACCGACTCCGGCGACACCACCTTGCTGAAGGGCGAGCAGCTCGACCGCGAGGAAATGGAGCAGGTCAACGCCAAGCTCGAGAAGGGCCAGCAGCCCGCCCAGGGCAAGCCCGTCCTGCTCGGCATCACCAAGGCGTCGCTGCAGACCCGCAGCTTCATCTCGGCGGCGTCGTTCCAGGAGACCACCCGCGTCCTCACCGAGGCGGCGGTCCAGGGCAAGCAGGACACGCTGATGGGCCTGAAGGAGAACGTCATCGTCGGCCGCCTGATCCCGGCGGGTACGGGCGCGGGCATGAACCGCCTGCGCGTGGCGGCGTCGAGCCGCGACGCGGCGCTGCGCGCCCAGCAGCGGGCGCTCGCCGCCGCGCTGGTCGCGCCGGAGTCGGCGGACGAACTCCGCGCCGCCGAGGAGCAGCGCTCGCGTCGTGACGACGTCGGCACGGGCGACGATCCGCTCGCCGCGGTCGTCCCATCGGGCCAGGGCCGTGACGAGGACGCGGGCGAGTATCTGAACGGCTGACGGTTCTCCGAACGTCAGCAAAGCGAAGCCGCCGCCCGGGCCATCCCGGCGGCGGCTTTGTCATATCTGGGCGACTCTGTCCCAATCCGGGACGATGGCCGCATCATGTCGCAGCGGTCCAATACCGGTGCGCGAAGGAGGGTTAGCCCGGCGCAGAAGGTCGCAGCGACGTCGCCGTAGCCAAGAGGCGCGGACTCATCCCATCGGAGACCTCGTCATGAAACGATCGTTGATCTGGGGCGCCGCGACCTTCTTGGCGCTATCTTCCGTCCAGCCCGCCGCCGGCGCGCCGGTGATCTACTTCGGCGAGAACCAAACGCCTGCCAACACCGTGTCCGGCGCCCCGCTTACGGCGCGGAACAACTTCTTCGCGCAGCTCATCGGCAACAGCATCGAGGACTTTGAAGGACTCTCGACTGGCAGCACGCCGTCCTCGCTCACCTTCACCGGGTCGTCGGGCAACATCACGGCCACGCTGACCGGATCGGCCGACATCTTCACAGGCATCAGCGGCGCAGGACGGTTTCCCACCTCCGGGAGCAACCTGCTGCGGTCCGACGCAACCTTCGGGGCTACGTTCAGCACTCCGATCTCCGCGTTCGGCTTCTATGGGACCGATATCGGCGACTTCGCAGGCCAGCTCAAGATCACTTTGGTCCGCGCGGGCGGGAACGAGACGATCGATGTTCCTCATACGGTCGGCTCTGGTGGCGCGGCCAGCGGCTCGCTGCTCTTCTTCGGCGTGATCGACACGGCCAACCCATTCACGGGTGTCCAGTTCTCGACCAACACCGGAGCCGATGTTTTCGGGTTCGACGACATGACGGTCGGCGACGTGGGGCAGGTGCAGTCCGCAATCCCGGAGCCGGCGACCTGGGCCATGCTGATCATGGGCTTCGGCCTGGTCGGCGGAGCGCTGCGCCGACGTTCGGTCCGGGTCGCCTTCGCAGCCTGATCGCTCTTGAGGTCAGAAGGCCGCCGTCCGGCGTTCGGGCGGCGGTCTTGGATCGGGTCGAACCTCGAATCTGTCCCAGAGTCGCACAGGTCCACGGCGCTCGGAATGGTTAATGAGGCGTAGATGAGCTATGCCGCTTCCAGGACGCTTTGGGACGCGCCGCGAACGTCGTGGCTGGGGGCGTCACGGGGGGCACAGCATGAAGACGATGAAGCTTTTCGCCGCCGTCAGCGCGTCGGCGCTGGCCGGGGTGGCGGCGCCAGTCGCCGCGGATGTGGTGACCCTCAACTTCGAGGGGATCGCCACCAGTTACCCCAACGACAGTAACGTAGGAGTTTTGGGCTTCTACAACGGCGGCGCCAGCAGCGCGGGGACGACGGGCACCTACTACGGCGTATCATTCGGGGTCAGCGCGATCGCCTTCTGCCTCAATACGCTCGGGGCGACCTGCTCCAACGTCTCGCGCGGCGGTCTGGGCGATCCCAACTCCCAACGCGGCGGGTTATGGTTTCGGAACGATGCGCAGGCGTTCCTGAACTATTCGGGAGGGTTCACGACAGGGTTCTCCTTTTACTACTCCGCGATCGAAGAAGGCGGCACGATCGACGTATTCGATCAGCCCAACGGCACCGGAAACATCTTGTGGAGGCTGACCCTGCCGACGACCTCGAGCGCCTGCTCCGGGTTCAACGCCAGCTTCTGCCCGTTCGTCGCGGCCGGCGTCGCCTTTCAGGGGACCGCGATGTCGATCGGCTTCGGCGGGGCCGCCCGCACGGTCGTGTTCGACGACCTCACTTTCGGCAGCGCCACGCCGGGCGGCGCTGTCCCGGAGCCGGCGACCTGGGCCATGCTGATCATGGGCTTCGGTGCGATCGGCGGCACCTTGCGGCGGCGCAGCGCCCGCATCGCTTTCGCCTGAACCGTTCGTCGCGGGGAGGCGCCGTTCCGGAGCGATCCGGGCGGCGCTTTTCATCCGGCGGCGGCGCGGCTTAGGATGGGGCTTTCCCTCCGGAGAGCTCCTTCATGCGCCTGTTCACCGCCGCTTCCGCCCTCGCCCTTCTCGCCGGGCCGCTCGCGGCGCAGGAGGTCGCGCGACGGACGCAGGGATCGGCGACGCTCGAGAACATTCCCCCGATCCCCGCGAGCGTGTCGGCCGCGGCACAGCGGTACGGCAACAGCCGCAGCGCCGGGCTGGTCGGCTGGACGTCGGACGGCCAGCTCCTGATCACCACCCGGTTCGGGGCAACAGCGCAGCTCCATCGGGTCGCCATGCCGCTCGGCGCGCGATCGCAGCTCACTTTCTATGCCGAGCCCCTCGGCGGCGCGCGGGCGATTCCAGGCAGCGATCGCATCCTGTTCACGCGCGATACCGGCGGGGACGAGTGGTTCCAGCTCTACACCCTGTCCGCCACCGGGGGCGACGTGCTGCAGTTGACCGAGCCAGGCACCCGCAACACGTCGCTCGCCTTCGCCCGCGACGGTCAGACCGTCTTCTGGGCGCAGTCGAGGAAGGGCTCGGGCGACACCGTCATCCAGGCCGCGAGCCCGACCGATCCGACGAGCCGGCGCACCGTGTTCGCCCGGGCCGGGCTCGGCAGCCTCTCGCCCAGCGACGTGTCGCCTGACGGAACCAAGCTGCTGCTCACCCGCGGGCTCAGCAACGTCGCGCACGAGCTCTACCTGCTCGACCTCGCCAGCGGCGCGCTGACGCAGGTCTTCGCGGGCGCGCCCGCCATCATCGACGGGGCGGAATTCGCGCGGGACGGCCGTTCGGTGCTGGCGATCACCAACCGAGGCAGCGACGTGCGCCGCCTGGTGGAGATCGACCTCGCGACCGGGCGCGCGACGCCGGTCAGCCCGGACGCGCGCTGGGACGTCGAGACCTTCGCCCAGAGCGAGGACGGCCGCACGGTCGCCTGGGCCGCCAATGAAGACGGGACGTCCAAGGTCGCCGTGCAGGATTTCCTCACCCGGCGCGCGCTGCCGCAGCCCGACCTGCCGATGGGCGTCGTCGGCGGATTGCGCTTCGACCGGACGGGGCGACGGCTCGCCGTCCAGCTCTCTTCGCCGAACGCCCCGGGCGATGTCTGGAGCTGGGATCTGCCGGAGGGGAAGCTCACCCGCTGGACGGCGTCGGAGACGGGCGGGCTCGACCCGTCGCAGATGCCAATGCCCCGGCTGATCCGCTTCAAGAGCTTTGACGGGCTGTCGGTGCCCGCCTTCGTCTATCGTCCCACGGCGGCCGTCGCGGGCGCGAAGACGCCGGTGCTGATCTCCATCCATGGCGGGCCGGAGGCGCAGGCGCGGCCGGGCTGGTCGCCCACGATCGCCTATCAGGCGAACGTGCTCGGCGCGACGGTGATCGTGCCCAACGTGCGCGGCTCCGACGGCTATGGCCGGCGCTATCTCGACCTCGACAACGGACCCAAGCGCGAGGACTCGGTCAAGGACATCGGGGCGCTCCTCGACTGGATCGGCCGACAGCCGGATCTCGATGCATCCCGGGTCGCGGTCGTGGGCGGCAGCTATGGCGGGTACATGGTGCTGGCCGCGATGACCCGGTATTCGGATCGGCTGGCGGGCGGGATCGATGCGTTCGGCATCTCCGACTGGACCACGTTCCTGCAGAACACCGAGGCGTATCGGCGCGACAATCGGCGCGCCGAATATGGCGACGAGCGCACGCCCGAGATGCAGCGCGTCTTCGCGCGGATCAGCCCGCGCGCCAACGTTGCGCGGATCACCAAGCCGATGCTGATCGAGCAGGGCGCCAACGACCCGCGCGTGCCCCGGTCCGAGAGCGAACAGATGGTGGCGGCGCTGCGCAGCCGCGGCGTGCCCGTCAGCTACCTGCTGTTCGCCGACGAGGGGCATGGCTGGCGCAAGAAGCCGAACCAGGACCTGGCGCGCGAGGTGGAGACCGTGTTCCTGCAGCGGCTGTTCGCCATACCGTAAGTTTGGGCCTTCGCCGCCTCTCCGCTTCTTGATCCTGTCACATCCGTGTCGTTACGGTTTCGGACCGGTGCGGGGAGGTCGGGTGCGCGCGCTCTTGTTGCTGATGTTGCTCGCAGCCCCGGCGGGCGCGTCGGCACAGACCGCGCCGCCCGCGCCGGAGGATCGGCAGCGTCGGGACGAGGACGCGCCGTTGACCGCCGCCGGAGCACGCGCCGCCGAGAACGCCGTGCGCCAGGCCGGAGACGCATTCGGGACCGTGGTCGGGCGCGAGGAGGTCGGCCTCTATTCCGCCGACGAGGTGCGGGGCTTTTCGCCCGTGGTCGCCGGCAACGTCCGCATCGCCGGGCTCTACTTCGACCCAGTCATCTTCCCGTCCGACCGGATCAGCGGGTCCACCGTGATCCGGGTCGGACCGACCGCGCTCGGCAGCCCCTTCCCCGCCCCCACGGGCATCGTCGATCTGGGTCTGCGCATTCCCGGCGACCGGCTGACCGGTTCTTTGCAAGTGGGCGCGGACAGCTTCGGAACGCGCATCGCGGAGATGGACCTGGCGCTGCCCGTGAGCGAGCGGTTCAGCCTGGGCGTCGGCGCACGCATGACGCTCGACCGCTTCGTCAACCGCGCGCGCGACAACAAGTGGGAGGGCGCGCTGATCGCGCGATGGCGGCCGAGCGACGCGGTCGAGATCGTCCCCTTCGTGAGCGTCGCCTACACGCCGCTCGACGACAGCTGGCCCGGCTTCGCCCCCGCGGGCGAAACACTGCCGCCGCGACTGCCGCGCCGCCTGTTCCTGGGTCCCGACTGGGCGATCACCCGCGACCTGGAGGTGAACGCGGGCGGGGTGCTCGATTGGCGGCTCGGCGACGGCTGGACGCTGAAGGCGGGGCTGTTCCGATCCTCGGTGGTGCTGCCCACCGACTTCACTAACCTGTTGCAGGACGTGGAGCCGGACGGGGGGGCGCGCCGCGTCATCATCGCCGATCCTCAGCTCTTCTTCGCGTCGACCAGCGGCGAGGCCCGCCTGACCCGCACGGTGGAAGACGGCGCGCGCGAGCACCAAATCCATCTCGCGCTACGCGGACGGCAGGCGTTCCGCCGCTTCGATGGGTCGGTCGAAGTCGACCTCGGACCCACCACGATCCGCACGCCCAGCAATGCTCCCAAGCCGGATTTCGCGTTCCTGCCCCAGCAGTTCGACCGGGTGCGACAGTGGACGGGGGCGCTCGGCTACGACCTGCGCTGGACGGGCGTGGGCGCACTGTCGGCCAGTCTGCAGCGGACGGAATACCTGAAGCGCATCGGCCCCGCCGGCGCGCCTCCGATCGTGACGGACACGACGCCGCTGCTATGGAACGTCAACGCGGCGGTGGAGATCGCGCCATGGGCGTCGATCTATGGCGGCGCGGTGACGGGGCTGGAGGAATCGGGCGTGGCGCCCGGCAACGCCGCCAACCGCAACGAAGCGTTGCCGGCGATCCTGACCCGCCAGATCGACATGGGCGTCCGCCTGCGGCTCGCGCGCGACCTGCAGCTGACGGCCGGGCTGTTCCAAGTGTCCAAGCCTTACTTCAACCTGGACGACCGCAGCATCTTCCGCGAGCTGGGCACCGTCACCAATCGTGGGCTGGAGGCGTCGCTCGCCGGCGCGGTGACGCCGCGCGTGTCGGTGGTGCTGGGCGCGGTCCTCCTCGACCCAAGGGTGAGCGGAGAGGCTGTCGCGCGGGGCATCAGCGGCGTGCGGCCGGTCGGCGCGGTCGGGGAGCGGGTGGAGTTCGGAGCGGACTGGCGGCCGCCCTGGATCGAGGGGCTCTCGCTCGACATGAACCTGTCCTATCGCAGCGCAGAGACTGCGACGGTCAGCAACCGGGTGGCGATTCCCGGCTATGCCTGGACGGACCTGGGCGGGCGCTATCGGTTCAAGCTGGCCGGGACCGAGCTGCTGCTGCGCCTGCAGGTCTCCAACCTGTTCGACCAGCAGGGCTGGTGGCTGCGCGACGCCGGGCTGTTCGACATCCTGCCCGGCCGGCTCTTTCAGGCGTTCCTGACTTTGGACTTCTAGCCGGGCGGCCCTGCGCTGCGCGTCAACTGCGCCGCCCGACCTTCTTGATGATGCCGGTGAAGCTCAGCACCGGCCGGCCGTCGGCGGTGACGAGACCGCGCACGAAGACCAGCGAGCGTGCGCCGCGGGTGATCTGCCCGCGCGCTTCGATGAACTCGCCGACGCGCGCGGCATCCAGGAAATCTCCCGACAGGTTCACGGTCACGCCGAACGACCCCGCCATGGCCGGGCGGGCGATGGTGAACAGGGCCGCGTCGGCGAAGGTCATGAGGCAGCCGCCGTGCATGAAGCCGCCGCCGTTCATGTGCTCGGGTCCGGCGCGGAACGCGGTGATGCCCTCGTCTCCGTCGAACCGCTCGTAGAACGGTCCGGCGCGCGTCTCGAACGCGTCGGACTGCCATTGCGACCAGCCGGCCCACTCGCCTTCGGTGATGCGTTTGTAGCGGCTATCGCGGTCCTCCGCCTCGCCTGTTCCGATCTGCTCGCTCACGTGCCACCCTCGTTGTGCGCCGCAACCCAGCGCGCTTGGAGGAGGCCATGATGGCGCACGCGCTCAGGCGCAAGCTCTACGTCCAGCTCGACCCGTCCCGCTGGCCGGCGAGCGGATTGTCGCCGCTCAACGCGCTGATCTGCACCGCCATCCTCGTCGCGACAATAAGCGCCGTGGCCGAGACGGAGCCGTTGATCGCCCGCGGTCGCGAGGCCTTGTTCGCGCGCCTGGAGATCGGGTTCGGGCTGTTCTTCGCCGCAGAATATCTGGGACGGCTCTGGACCGCCGCCGAGGCGGACGGAGCGCGGCCGCCCTGGCGCAAGCGGCTGCGCTTCGTGCTGAGCCCGTCCGGGCTGATCGACCTGCTGGTTCTGGCGACGACCTTTGCGCCGTTCCTGACGAGCAATGCCCAGATGTTGCGGCTGTTGCGGCTGTTCCGGATCGCGCGCCTGGCGAAGCTGGGGCGGATGTCGACGGCCATGCGCCACATCGCGGACGCGGTCGCGTCGCGCCGCATGGAGCTGGCGCTGACGGCGGGGTTCGGCGCGGGCCTGATGGTGGCGGGCGCGACGGCGCTGTATTGGCTGGAGGGCGCGGTCCAGCCCGACAAGTTCGGCAGCATCCCGCGCGCGCTGTGGTGGGCCGTGATCACGCTGACGACCACCGGCTATGGGGACGTTTATCCCGTCACCCCGGCGGGCAAGCTGGTCGCGTCGCTGGTCGCGATCTGCGGGATCGCCGTGATCGCCTTGCCGACCGGCATCCTCGCCGCCGCTTTCAGCGACGCGCTCCAGCGGGCGCGGGAGGCGAAGGCGCGCGGCCCGGAGGCTTAGCCGTCGCGGGGCCGCTCGGTGGGGGCCGGGTCCGCCCTGCCCTCGCCCAGCACGGTCTTCGGCGCCGGCGACATCGTCCGGGCGATCGTCTCGAAGCGGCGCCCCTCGACGCGCAGCTCGTTGAACGCAGGCGGACTGTGGCGCAGCCGCTTCGACAGCGTCCCCGCCCCGATCAGTCGCACGGTACGGTCCGCCTTCTCCACGGGCACGTCGAACGGGTAGTGGACGTGCCCGGTCAGGACAGCGTCCGCGCCGGCCGCGGCCAGCCGTTCGAGCGCCGCGCGCCCTCCACGCGTGCGGACCGGCTCGGTCAGTCCGACGTCGATCAAGGGATGATGCGCTGCGATCAGGATCACATGGTCCTTTGGCGCTTCGGCGATGGTTTGGGTCGCCTCCTCGAGCGAGCGGCGGCTGACCATGCCCTTCGACTGGTCCACCCGCCATTGCAGCCGCGCTACGGTCTTGAGCGGCACCACGGTCACGCCCGGGATGGCGAGCGGGCGCTCCAGCATACGCTCGATCGCCGAGTAGCGCTTGTACGGCCGAACGAGACGCCGCAGCAGGTCGTTGTAATAGGGCACGTCGTGGTTGCCCGGCTCGACCGTCACGGGCACGCCCAGCGACTGTAGCCAGCTCGCGCCGGCGTCGAACTCGTGCGGCAGCGCGCGCATCGTCAGGTCGCCGGTCATGACAACCGCGTCAGGCTTCTCGTCGGCGACGCAGGCCGCGAACCATTCGAGCGCGGCGGGATCCTCCGCCCCGAAATGGATGTCGCTGACGTGAAAAAGCTTGGTCATCCGCCTCCGCCTGCCCCGGCGGGGCTTGGGCGGCAAGCGCTTACACGAAGCCCAGGTTCCAGCTCGACGGGTTGTAGTTGCCGATGTTGGGCAGCACCGTCGCCATGTTGCCGGGCGACACGCCGAACCAGCTCGCCAGGGTAGCGGCATATTGGTCGACCGAGATGGTCGGCAGCAGCCGGCCCTGCCCCACGTCGTCGGGCGTGTTGTTCCCGATCGCCGGCGGCGTCCCGTAGATGCGCTGCCCCTGCACCGCGCCGCCCATGACGAAGTGCATCGACCCCCAGCCATGGTCGGAGCCGTCGTCGTTCGACTGGAGCGTGCGGCCGAAATCGGAGCCGGTGAAGGTCGTGACCCGATCCGCGACGCCCATTGCGACTGTGGTGTCGTAGAAGGCCCGCAGCGCGTCGGCGACCCGCTGCAACAGCACGGGCTGTTGCGGGACGAGGTTGTCGTGCAGGTCGAACCCGCCGATCGACACGAAAAACACCTGCCGCTTCGCCCCGAGTTCGTTCGAGACCGAGATCATGCGCGCGACCATGCGGAGCTGGTCCGCCAGGTTGTTGCCGGTCGGGAAGAGCGGGAAATTGGCATTCGGCGCGGAGGCGAGCGCGCCGGTGACCTGGGCATAGGTGTCGAGCGCGCGCTTGGAGATCTTCGCGTGCTCCGCCCCCATCAGGGTCGCAGGCTGGGTGGTCATGAGGGATCGCAGGCTGCTCGCCACCGTTGCGGAGCCGAACAGGGTCGAGCTGTTGGACAACAAGGCGATCGGACCGCCGGTGCCGACCGTGTACTGAAGGGCCGACTTGCCCGTCAGGTAGACGGCGTTGCCCGACGCGTTGACGCAGGTGAGCGAGGCCGCGCCGTTGCCGCTCTGGAACAGGTCTCCCATCCGGCCGCCCCAGCCGGAGGTGGCGCCTTCGGGGTTGGACGCCTGGAAATAGCTTTGCTGGTCGTTGTGGCTGAACAGCTTGGGCGGCAGCTTGACCGAGCGCGCGTTGTACTGCGCCTTGGTGGTCGGTTCGACCAGCGTGCCGACGTTCAGCACCGGAGCGAGCTTGCCCGCGTTGAAGATCGGCAGCAGCGGCGCGAGCGTGGGCGCGAGGGCATATTGCCGGCCGCCGAGCGCGTTCGCGGGCGTGAGCGCGGTCGCGTCGAGCGCGGCGCGGCCGAGCGCGATATTCTGTCGCGCGGCGGCATACTGCGCATAACTGGCGCTGTCGTACGGGACGAGCGTGTTGGCGTAGTCGTTGCCGCCGTACAGGAAGACGCACACCAGCGCCTTGTAGTCGCTGGCGGTCGCGGCCGCGGCCTCGCCGATGGCGCCCAGCGTCGTCGCGAAGGGGGCGGCGACGCCTGCCAGGCCCAGGACGCTGCTCCGCTTCAGGAAGGCGCGCCGCGACTGATCGTGCTCGAAGCAGCTCATGTCACTTCACCGTGAGATAGTCGGGCGACGCAAGCGTCAGGATGATGGCGGCGTTGACGCGGTTCTGCAGGCCGTTGGTGGCGGTGGTCGCGATGGAGTCCACGGCGGCCTTGATCGTCGCCACCGTCGGGGCAGGGAGCTGCCCTGCGGCGAGCAGCAGGTTCACCTCGTCCACCAGGGCCTGGCTGTCCGCCGCCTTGGTCAGGGTCGCGGTGTAGTTCGCCTTGGTGTCGCCGGCGCCGTTCAGGACCAGCCCGTACATATAGTTCACGAAGGCGATCACCGTCTGTTCGTTGGTGATCTGGAACTCGGGTGCGACCAGGCTCGCGGCGCTGATCGCGGTGTTTGGCGGCGAGTAGCCGGGCCGGAAGAAGTTGAAGACGCTGGGGCTGCGACCAGGCGACTGGCCGAGCCGGCTCGTCGTCGAGGAGGTGTCGCCGATCGTCCAGGCGTTCGACGGGGAGGTCACGCCGAACGCCCGCGCCCAGCCGGTCAGCCGCCCGATCGGATCGCGCAGCCTGCCGGCCGTCGTGCTGGTGAGCGCCGCGTCCGAGCGGGCGTCAGTGTCGAGCAGGATGGCGCGAATGACGGAGGGCATGTCGCCGCGCACGCCCTTGCCGTTGTCGGCGAACACGGCTGCGACCCGGCCGACATAGGCGGGCGACGGGTTGGAGGTGACCAGCCGCTGGATGAGCGACCGCGAGACGAAGGGTGGGACGTTGGGATGGGCGAAGATCGCGTCGAGGGCGGACTTGATGCCCGCCACGCCCTCGCCGCTGACCGTGGTGCCAAGGAACGTAGCGGCGCCGGTCTCGTGGTTCGCGGCGTTCATCACCATACGCTGACGATAGCGGTCGGGCGTGCTGCTGTCGGAGCTGGCGAGCGTCAGCCCGGTAAACACGCGAGCCAGGCCGGACACGTCGGCGGGAGTGTAGGTCTCCAGCGGCGCGCCGCCGCTGGTCTTCACCGTCCCGTCGGCGTTCAGCTGGTGCACGCCCAGCGAGAAGAGCTGCATCAGCTCGCGCGCATAGTTCTCGTCGGGCACGGAGCCGGTGGTCGGGTTCGCCTTCCGATTGTTGAGGAAGGTCAGATACGAGCCCATCGCCGCGTTGTAGGTGATGCCCTCCAGGATCTGGCGATAGTTGCCGAAGGCATTGTCCCAGAGCACGTCGACATAGGCGGCCATGGCGAACTGCCGCCAGTTGAGGTTAATGCCGCCGATACCTACGACCAGCATGTCGAGCAGCGCCATGCCGACGCGCTGCCGCAGCTGGTCGGGCGACGTGATGAGCATGCGCCAGACCGTCGGGTCCCAGCCCGCCTCGTTGTCGCGATTGGCGACGACGTTGAAGCCGGTGGCGACGAGCGAGTCCCAGAAGCTGGTCGCGCGCGCCGTCGCGAGCTGCTCGTCGAGCCAGGTCGCATACCCCTTGGTCGTGACCGCCGTGATGTCCGCGCTGGTCGCGCCCATCGTGCCCTGGCCGAGGAAGCGGCTGGCCTGGACCGGGGTCGGCGGGGCAGCGACGACCGTGACCGCGCCGGACGAGGTCGCGGGGGGACTGCCGCCGCTGCTGCCGCCTCCGCCACCACCGCAGGCGGCGAGCGCCAGCCCGAGCGCCGGAGCGGCCACCGGCCAGGGAGAGCGGGCGACCGCCTCCGCACCCTGATCCCCGCGCGCCGTCTCGGCGGGCGCGAGCGTCTCGCTGTCCAGCATCGTCCCACCCCTTCGCGCGCCGGATCGTCCGACGCCCTTCCCTTCAACCTCCATCAACTTATCGGCCAAACCCTTACCGAAACAGGTTAACTCCCCTCCTCCCGCCGCGCGGACGCGCGTGTTCATCTCGGAACGGACCCAATTCTCCGCTGCCGGACCGGTGGCGGACTGCGATGCCGCCCGTTACGGGCCTGCGTATGACGGGGGTGAATCCGAAGCTGGTGCGCGCCTACGACCTGCGGGGTGTGGTCGGGCGCGACCTGACCGAGCAGGACGCGCATGCGCTGGGGCTCAAGGTGGCCGCGGCGGTCGCGCGCGCGAAGCGCGTCGCGGTCGGTTATGACGGGCGGCTGTCCTCCCCTTCGCTCGCCCAGGCTCTTGCGGAGGGGTTGTCCGGGGGCGGCGCGGAAGCCGTGGCGATCGGGCGGGGGCCGACCGGGATGCTCTATCATGCCGTCCACGCGCACGGGCTGGACGGCGGCGTCATGGTCACGGGGTCGCACAACCCGGCCGACCAGAACGGCTTCAAGCTGCTGATCGGGACGGAGCCGCTATACGGCGAGGGCTTGCGCGCGCTGGCGCTGGGCGAGGCCGGGCCTGCGCCCAGAGGCCAGTCGAGCCGTCTCGACTGCGTCGAGGCCTATGTGACGAGGCTGCTGGAGGCCGCGTCAGGCGCGCCGGCGCTCCGCGTCGTATGGGATCCTGGCAACGGCGCGACCGGCGACGTGCTCCGCGTGCTGACGGCGCGACTGCCGGGCGAGCACCACCTCATCAACGACACGATCGACGGGCGATTTCCGGCGCATCATCCCGACCCATCGGTGCCGGAGAACCTGTCGCAGCTTCGCGAGGCGGTGCAGGCGCGGGGCGCGGCGCTGGGCATCGCCTTCGATGGAGACGGCGATCGGATCGGCGTGGTCGACGCGGCGGGCGAGATCGTCTGGCCCGATCAGCTGCTGCTGTTCCTCGCCCAGGCGGTGCTGAGGGACCACTCGGGCGCGCCGATCGTGTTCGACGTGAAGTCCAGCCGCGTGCTGGCGGACGGGATCGCTGAGGCGGGCGGACGGCCCGTGCTGTCGCCGTCCGGCTACGTGCTGATCCGCCGACGCATGCTCGATGCGGGCGCGCCAATGGGCGGGGAGATGAGCGGCCACATCTTCTACGCCGACCGCTGGCACGGCACCGACGACGCGCTGCACGTCGCGATGCGGCTGCTGGCGGCGCTGGCCGACGCGGACCTTGCCGCGTTTCGCCGCGGCCTGCCCCGGACCTTTGCCACGCCCGAGCTGCGGCTGCCCTGCCCCGACGAGGCGAAGCAGGCGGTGCTCGCCCGAGTCGCGGGCGAGCTGGCGGTCGAAGGTGCGGACGTGGACCGGACCGATGGGCTGCGGGTGACCGAGCCCGACGGATGGTGGCTGCTGCGCGCGTCGGGCACCGAACCCAAGCTGACCGCGCGGGTCGAGGGCTGGAGCGAGGCGGCGCGGGATCGGCTGGAGGCGACCCTGATGGAGCGGCTCACGCGCGCCGGATGGTCCGCCTGACGGTCACGGTTTCAGCCGCGCCCCATTGATATTTATAGCCCTCCTGCCCGCGCAGGAAGTGGAACTCGCGCGCGCCGCCCGCGAGCGCGTCCTCGATCATGCAGGCAAAGGCGAGCGTGCCGAAGCTCTGGCCGGGCACCTCCTGGTCGACGCCGTTGATGTAGGAATAGCCGCGCCGCGCGTCCGCGAAGCCGAGCAGGGCGGCGACGATCCGGCCGGTATGGCGGACGACGGACAGGCGCAGCAGCCCGGCGTCCATCAGCGCGGGGGCGGCCGCGCGATGGAACGCCTGGACGCGCGGGTCGGCGAGGACGCCCGGCTCACCCGCCCGCGCCCAGCGCCGCTCGTGCAGGTCGAACAGCGCCGTGAGCGCCTCGTCCAACTCGTCGGGTCCGACCAGTTCCTCCGTGACGTCGCCCAGCGCTGCGGCGCGATTGCGGTCGTGGGCAACCTTGCGCCGCTTCGATTTCGACATGCCCGTGATGAGCGGCGGGGCGTCGGGCAGCGGCATGACCGGGCAGACCTCGCCCGGCTTATCCTGCGCGATCCACCCGGCGGGCACGGGGCCGAGAAGCGGCGAGTCCGGGCGCAGGTCAGGGAGCAGCACCTCGTCCCAACGCTCGGCCGTCGCGATCATGGCGGCCCAGAGGCGATCGACCGCACCAGGCACCGCCGGATCCAGCAGTGCGTCGCAATAGTCGCTGTGGCCCGCGCCCACCGGCACCAGCCGCCGCACGCCATCGTCGTTCCACACGAACATCGGCAGCGCCGCGCCGGGCACGGCCAAGTCGATGCGTTCGCCGCCGCCCAGATGCGTCCACCAGGCCTCCAGCCAGGCGGGGGACTGGAACGGCGTCGCGCGCGGGTCGGCCCGGAACAGCGCCCAATGCTCGTCGGGCGTCATGCCAGCCGGCGGAAGTGGAAGCCGATCCCGTCCCAGATGGCGAAGGGCCGCTCGCCCGCGCGGAGCAGCTCGAGCCCGTGCGCCGCGGCGGCTTCGCGAGCTTCGGCCACATCCTGCGCCGGGTCGCCGCGATATGACCAGTTGAACAGGAGCCAGTCGCCGCCGGGCGCGAGCACGCGAGCGACCTCCGCCGTCACCCCGGCGACCGCCTCCGGCCCGGCGGGGACCAGGAAGGGCCAGCTATCAACCGCTAGCAGCAGCTCGGCGCTTGCGTCCGGGAGCATCCGCAGGTCGCGGCCATTGCCTTGGACGAAGCGGACATTCGCTCGGCCGTTCGCCCGCCGCGTGGCCTCGGCCACCATGCCGGCGGACACGTCGACGCCGATGACGGACGAGGCGTCGTCGGCCAGCGCGAGCGCGACGCGGCCGATGCCGCAGCCGAGATCGACCACGCGCCGTCCGGCCGGGTCGGCCCAGTCGCGGATCACCGCGACCAACTCGTCGGTGGCCCGCGCCAGCGCCGCCGGATCGCCGAAGCTGTAGAAGGCGACGCCCGCTTCCGGCGCGTCCTGCGCCAGGCGATCGAACAGGGCGGCGCTGTTCGCGACCGGATCCTCGCCAGCCGGGTCGAAGCCGGCGCGGGCGAGCGCGCCGAGGTCGTTCAGCCGGTCGCGATGCTGTTCGGCGAGGCCGGCCAGGCGCGCAAGAGGACCCGGCTCCGCGCGCGCGGCGAGCGCGGCGGGATCGGGCGGATCGCCCGACAGGAGCAGCTGCGCCAGCGCGATTTCGGGCGAGATCGCGCCCGCCGCGCAGCGGGCCAGTACCCCTTCGTCGATCACGCCGCCAGCCGCGCGTACAGGTCGAGATAGGCCGCCGTCGTGCTGCGGAGCGAGAAGCGCTCCTCCGCCGCGCGACGGCACGCGGCGGGGTCGATCGCGGCCACCCGCCCGATCGCGTCCGCCATGCCGGCCACGTCGTCGACGAGAAAGCCGGTCACGCCTTCCTCCACGATCTCGGGCAGCGCGCCCGAGCGATAGGCGATCACAGGCGTACCAGACGCGAGCGCCTCCATCGCGACGAGCGACGAGGTTTCGGGCGCGGTGGAGGGAATGAGGACGCAGCGCGCGCGGGCGAGCAGACGGCGCTTCGCCGCGCCTGCGACGGGGCCGATGAAGCGCCGCAGCCCGTCGAGCCGGGGCCGGACCTGATCGACGAAGTAGCGGAGATAGGCGGGATACGGGAACAGCTTGCCCGCGGCGACCAGCGGCACCCGCGCGCGCTTCGCCGCGTCGACCGCATCGTGGAAGCCCTTCTCCGGGGCGACGCGGCCGAGCACGACGGCGTGCCTGCCCTTGGCGTCGTCGGGACGGTAGGCGGTCTCGTCCACGCCGTTCGGAATGGGCGGGAGCAGGCGCGTGCCCGCCGGGGCGCGGGCGGCCTGGTGGCGAGAGACGGGCACCAGGTGCGTGCGGGGCCGCGTGGGGGTGAGCGCACCGGGCGCGTACCAATCCGGCGGCATATGCAGGGTTGCGACGACCGGCGGACCGGGAGCGGGGAGGTAGTCCGGAAAATCGATCCCATGGAGGTGGACCAGATCGATCCGTTCGCGCCCGAGCAGCTCGGCCATCCGCGCCCGCACCGCCGCCTGTGCCGCCGCGCGCTCGGCGTCGCCGATAGCGGTCGGCACCGGCGGGATCGCGGCGAGGTCTCCCGCGACCTCCGACCCCTCCGGCGCGATCACGATCGAGCGGTGACCCGCGGCGACCAGCGCGCGGTCGAGCTGCGCGAGCACCTGCTCCGCGCCGCCCGCCGGGTCGGGCGTGACCGGCGCTAGGGGGTAAGCGACGGAGAGCACGCTCAGCACGGCGCCAGCTCTCCCGCTGCGATCTCCCGCCATCGCCTGGAGGTAAGCGACCAGGCCCAGCCGTCGTAGAGCGCGCGGCCGGGCGGCGGCGGCGCGGCGAAGTCATAGGCCGGGGCGTCGCGCCAACGTTCGTGCGTGGGACGCCAGCCCGCGATCACCGCCGCCTGGCTGGCATGCGCGCCGATCGCCGCATCGATCCGGGCCGCCTCCGCTTCGGTCAGCGGCCGACTGCGCTCCGGCGAGTGCGGATCGGGCCAGAACGCGCCCCACTGCCGGCCCTGTTCGGACAGATGGTAGCCGGGAAACTCGACCACGGGCACGCCCAGACGCGCGGCCGCGCGCTGCACCGCCAGCGCGGCGGCGTCGTGGTCGGGATGGCCGCCCTCGTAGGCATGGGTGGCCACCACCGCCGCGCCGCGCAGGTCCGCCATCAGCCGCTCGACCAGCTCGGGCAGGTGCTCGACCGCGCTCTGGTCGCGCAGACCGTAGCAGCGCCGCTCGCCCGCAAAGGCTAGGAGACGCAACGCGAGGCGCAGCTCGTCGGCACGTTTCGTTGCGTAGGCTTCGCGCGAGCCGAACCCTAGGCGGGCCGCGTCGGCCATGTCCTCGGGCGCGCCGTCGGTCAGGTGGATCAGCAGCCCGTCACTGACCCGGCCGAGAAGCGCGCCTGCCCACAGGCTCTCGTCGTCGGGGTGCGCCACGACGACGGCCACCCGCTCGCCCAATGGCTCGCCGGAGGCGAGGCGGGCGGGCCAGTCGGTCACGGCCGGCCGCCCAGCAGCTGCACGGCCTCGCGATAGCCGCCGAGCGTGCCGACATCGACGTAGCGTTCGCCCGCGCGGACGCCAACCGCCTGGTTACCGCGTGCGAGCCAGGCATTGACCAACGTGCCGATATATTCGTCGCCGCGCCCCGGCTCGCGCCACAGCTTGCAGAGCTCGTGCAGCACGCGGCCGGGCATCTTGAACGCGCCCCAGACCCAGTGCGAGCGCGCGCCGGGCTGCTTGACCTGGATCTCCTTCACCCGGTCGCCCTCGCCAAGCACCACCGCATCGAACAGCTCGGGGCGGTCGACTGGGAATAGGAGGAAGCTGAGCCGGTCGTCGGGCAGGCGCGCGAGCGCGTCCTCCGGAAACCAGATCGTATCAGGCAGGCCGACCAGCACCGGCTCGTCCGGCGCGACCAGCGGGCAGGCGCGAAAGATCGCGTCGCACAGCCCCGCTACTTGCGGCTGGACGACAAAGGCGGCGTCCACGCGACCGACGCCGCCGCCATAATAGCGGACGATGTCGGACTTGGTGGGGGAGATCACGAAGCAGATCTTGGTCGCGCCGCCCGCGACCATGCGCTCAACCAGGTACTCGCTCACCGCCTTGGGCCGCTCCGCCCCGCTCTCGTCGGTGCGGCTGCCCACGGGCAACAGCTCCTTGGAAAAGGCGAGCGGTTGAATCCGGGTGCCGTTCCCGGCCGCCGGGATGATGCCCCACATCAGGCGGCGGCCTGGGCGGGCGCGGCTGCGCGCTCCAGCAAGCCCACGAGTTCGCGGCCGCGGACGGCGGAGCTGTGTTCGGCAAGCACGCGGGCGCGCGCGGCATCCGCGATCCGGCGCAGCTCCACGTCGGAACGGTCGAGCGCGGCGAGCACCTGCTCGGCCGTGTGCGCGAGCAGGATCTCCTCGCCCGGCGTGAAAAAGGAGCCGAGCCCGTCCCAATCGTCCGACACAATCGGCACGCCGCAGGCTGCCGCCTCGAACAGCCGGCCCGACGGGCACCAGCCCATTGCGGACATGTCGGCGCGGGTGACGTTCAGCGTCAACCGCGAGGAGCAGAAGAAGGCCGGGTGATCGGGCGGCGCGACGTGGTTCATGAAGAAGATGTTGGGCTGCCAAGGGAAGTCGGGCGGATAGCTCGACCCGCCGAGCACGAAGCGACGGTCGGGGGCGCGGCGCGCCGGCTCCACGAACAGCCGGGCGAGCGTGTCCTGCCGGTCGGCGGCGTAGGTGCCGAGATAGGAGAGGTCGCCCCCGAACAGCCCGACGGGCGGCACGGGCCGGTGCGCGCGCGGATCGACATGGCCATAGAGCGGCGCCGTCCGCCGCGCCCCCAGCCGGTCCGAGAGGGCGTCGAGCGCCGGCCCACCCGTATAGCTCAGCACCAGGTCGAAGCTGCCCAGCCCCGCCTCGGGCAGGTAATCGACCGCCTCGCCAGCGGCGAGCCGGGCGAGCGTGACGGGCGTGTCGAGGTCGTAGAAGACCGCGGCGCCCCTCCCCTCCGCCTCGATCAGCGCCGTCGCGGCGCGCGCGTCGGGGCAATAGGAGGTGACGAGCAGCGCGTCAGCGTCCATCAGCGCGCGCTTCGCCGCCAGCACCTCCGACCAGTCGCGATAGAGCAGCAGGCGGCCGCCGGGGAGCGCGTGAAGGTCGCGGCTGTCGCGATACCAAGGCACGTCGCGCTCGACGAAGACGATCTGGTGGCCATCGGCGGAAAGCGCGTTGATCAGGCCCCGCCACAGGGTCGCATGGCCGTTGCCCCAGGACGAGCTGACGGTCAGCCCGAACACGACGATCTTCAAGCCTGCGCCCCCCGTTTCCTTCACCCCGGTCGAACGAGGCAGTTACGCACCCGTTCCATTTGGTCCGGGCCGACCTGCAAAGAAGCTGGTCGCGAGCTTCCGTCGCGCGGTCGCCGCGTGTAGCTGCCGAACGATGAAGGCGATCGTGGACCCGCAGGGCGCGCTGGCGCGGGGGCTGACCGCGATCCGCGCCGACTTCCAGGTTCCGGCGAGCTTCCCGCCCGATGTGCTTGCGGCGGCGGCCGACGCGGTCGAGCGACCGCCCAGCGCGCACCGGGACCGGACGGCCATTCCGTTCGTGACGCTCGACCCGGCGACCGCGACCGATCTGGACCAGGCCTTCTGGATCGAGGCGGCAGGGGCAGACCTGCTGCTTCGCTACGCCATCGCCGATGTCGGCTGGTTCGTGGAGCCGGACCGTCCTCTCGACCAAGAGGCGTGGCGGCGCGGCGAGACCCTGTACCTGCCCGATGGCAAGGCCCCGCTCTACCCGCCCGTGCTGAGCGAGAGGGCGGCGAGCCTGTTGCCCGACGGGGAGCGGCCCGCGGTGCTCTTCCACATCCTGCTCGACCCGGAAGGCCGGGCGCGGCTGGACAGGGTGGAGCGCGCGCTCATCCGGTCCCGCGCCAAGCTGGGCTACGAGACCGCCGACCCGGACGCGCTCCCGCCGCTTCTGCCGAGCTTCGCGGCGCGCGTCGCGGCGGCGGAGGCAGCCCGCGGCGCCTCGCGGGTAGATCCGCCCGATCAAGAGGTCACCGCCGCGCCGAACGGCGATCTGACGCTCGCCTTTCGCCCGCGCCGGCCGGTCGAGGACCAGAATGCGCGTCTGTCGCTGGCGTGCAACCTGGCGATCGCGGATGCATTGCTGGCCAACAGGACCGGACTGTTCCGGGTCATGCCGGAGCCGGACGCGCAGGCGGTCGCCCGGCTGCGCCATACCGCCGCCGCCCTTGGCCTCGCCTGGCCGAAGGAGCAGCCACTGGATCGCTTCGAACGAGGCTTGCGAGCGGACCATCCGCACGAGGCCGCGATGATGGCGGCGATCCGCCGCGCCGGGCGCGGTGCGCGCTACCAAGCCTATACGCCTGAGACACGGCCCTGGCATGCCGCCGTCGCCGCGCCCTACGCGCATGCCACCGCGCCGCTCCGGCGGCTGGCCGATCGGCATGTGATCGAGGCGGCCCTGGCGGTCGCGAACGGCCGCGCCGTGCCAGACTGGGTCGAGGCCGCGTTCGCCCGGCTGCCCGACACCATGGCGCGTGCCGACGCGCTGGCCGGCCGGATCGACCGCGCCGTCATCGAACTGGCGGAAAGCGTGCTGATGCGGCCGCATGTAGGTCAGGTCTTCACGGCGGTCGTGACCGAAGCCGACGACGCGGGAAGCCGCATCCAGCTCGTCGACCATCCCGTCATGACGCGCCTGACGGGGGCGCAGCTCGCGCCCGGCGACCGCGTCCGCGTCCGCCTCGGCGAGGCCGACCCGGAACGGCGCACGCTCGGCTTCGCGCTGGAGGACGCGCCATGATCCCCGCTGCCATGGAGGCGAAGCTCGTCGCCGAACTGCCGACCGGCCCCGGCTGGCGCTTCGAGCCGAAGTGGGACGGCTTTCGCGCGCTGGTGCGGCGCGACGGCGCGGACGTGGAGATCCAGTCCAAATCGGGGAAGCCCCTGGGCCGGTACTTCCCGGAGATCGTCGCGCTGGTCGCCGGGCTTGCGGAGACGCGCTTCCTGCTGGACGGCGAGCTGATCCTGCCGGTCGGTGACGTCCTATCCTTCGACGCGCTTCAGCAGCGGCTCCATCCGGCCGAGAGCCGGATCGCGCGGCTATCGCGTGAGACGCCAGCGCAGCTGATGCTGTTCGACCTGCTGGGCGAAGGCGACACCGATCTGGCCGGCCAGCCCTTCGCCGAGCGCCGGCGCGCGCTGGAAGCCTTCCGTGGGCGGCATGCCACGCCCGCCCTGCTCCTATCACCGCAAACGGAGGATGTGAGCCGGGCGGAGGGATGGTTGCGGGCGAGTGGCGGCGCGCTCGACGGCGTGGTCGCGAAGCGCGCCGATTTGCCCTACCGGCCCGGCGAGCGGGCGATGCTGAAGGTCAAGCAGCACCGCACCGCGGACTGCGTCGTCGGCGGCGCGCGGCGGGACGCGGACGGTGCGGTGGCGTCGTTGCTGCTCGGGCTGTACGGGCCGGACGGGCTGCTCCACCATGTCGGCTTCGTCGCCGGCCTGCCCGCGAGCGAGCGCCGGGCGCTGACCGACCGGATCGCCCCCCATCTTGGCGGGGAAGGCTTCACGGGCAAGGCGCCGGGCGGGCCCAGCCGCTGGTCGGGCGGCGAAGCGCGCGCCTATGACCCGCTTTCGCCCGAGCTGGTGGTGGAGGTGCTCTACGACCAGGTCACCGCCGATCGCTTCCGCCATGGCGCACGCCTGCTCCGGTGGCGGCCCGACAAGGCCCCGCGCCAGTGCTGCATGGACCAGCTGGCCCACGCGCTACGGCCGTCCGAGCTGGCCGCCATCGCTTGACGGACGTTAGGCCGGTTCGGCTTGCGCCCCGTCCGGCTCGGCCGGGCCGCTTTCGACGTCAGCGTCGGGGTCCCGGCCGCGACTGAGGTCCAGGTTACGCATGACGGGCGTGACCGTCAGCCCATGCAGAAGGATGGACATCAGCACCACGACCCCGAGCACGTTCCACAAGCGCTCGCCCTGGCCGCCGACGCCGGTCATGTGGTTCAGGCCATAGGCGATGTAGTAGAACGAGCCGACGCCGCGGATGCCGAAAAAGGCCAGCGTCAGCTTCTCGTCCCAATCGGCACGGAAGCCGATCAGGCCGATGAGGCCGGCAATCGGCCGGATCACGAGCAGGACCAGCACCGACAGGACGACCTCGCGCCAGCCGATCCCCGCCAACAGACCGCTCACCAGCGCCCCGCCGAACAGGATCAGCCCCGCCATCATCGCGATCCGCTCCACCTGCTCGGTGAAGTCGTGCATCTCCCGGTTGAACTCGTGGCTACGATGAGATGATCGGATCGCCAGCGCGGCGACGAACACGCCGAGGAAGCCGTAACAGTCGGCCATCTCGCACAGGCCGTAGGTGAGGAACGTCGCCGCCACCGCGATCACGCCGTCACCGGTCTGCGCCAACTTGCTCTCGGCGGGAATATGGAAGGTGATCCAGCCGAAGATGCGGCCGATCAGGGTGCCGAGGACCACGCCCCCGATCACCTCCCACAGGACCGAGTGCCAGACCCAATCACCCAGCCAGTCCTCCCCGGTCTGCGCCGCCGCGGCGAGCAGGATCGCGAGATTGACGAATGGGAAAGCAAGGCCATCGTTCAGCCCGGCCTCAGAGGTCAGGCCGAAACGAACCTCGTCCTCCTGCCCCGTCTTGGGCGGGCCCACCTGCACATCGGCGGCGAGAACGGGGTCGGTGGGCGCGAGGCTGGCGCCGAGCAGCACGGCGAGCGGGAGCGGCAGGCGCAGAAGGTACACGCCCAACACCGTGATCGCCGCGATGGTGAGCAGCATGGTCGGCCCGAGCAGGCGCCAGGTCACCTGCCACTTGCGCCAATGGAACACCCGGTCGAGCTTCAGCCCGGCCCCCATCAGCGCGATGATCACCACGAATTCGGAGAAGCGCTCGACGAAGTAGGGGTGCGCTTGCGGCAGCGGCCGGAAAGGCATGGTCGCAGTCGACCAAAGGATCGCCCCGATCGCGATGCAAACGATCGGCAAGGATAGCGGCAGCTTCTTGAGCGCTAGCGGCAGCCAAGCGACGAGAGCGATCAGCGCGCCGGCGCCGGCGATGAACAGGATGTAGGGATCGGGCGGCCACGGGAAATGCTCAGGCATGGACGGCGGCCCTGTCCAATGTGACGGTCGTGATCTGGATCAGCATGTCCGACGCGGAACCAGCCGGCGCGCTATTCGCTCCCTTGCACCATGAAAATACAAGCGATTCTCTTCGATCTCGACGGCACGCTGGTGGACAGCAACGCCCTGCATGTGAAGGCTTGGGCGCAGGCCTTCGGAGAGGCGGGGCACAGCATCGCGACCGACGCGATCCACGGACAGATCGGCAAGGGCGCCGACATGCTGGTGCCGGCGCTCCTCCCCGGCACGGACGCGGCGACCGCGCAGGCGCTCGGCGACAAGCACGGGGCGATCTTCAAGGCGCACCATTTGGCCCAGGTACGGCCTTTCCCCGACGCACACGCCCTCCTGGCCCGGGTGGCGGAAAGCGGACGCAAGGTGGTCCTCGCCTCCTCCGCGTCGCAAGGCGAGCTGGAGCATTATCTCGACCTGCTCGACGCACGCCGCCTGGTCGCGGCGACAACGTCGATGGACGATGTGGAACGCAGCAAGCCTGCGCCCGACATCTTCGCGACCGCACTGTCCCGGTTGGAGCGGATCGGTCCCGACGCGGCGGTCGCGGTCGGCGACTCGCCCTATGACATCGAGAGCGCGCGCGGGGCGGCCATCGACACCGTCGGGTTGCGCTCGGGCGGCTTCCGGGATGCGGCGCTGGCCGGCGCGGTGGCGCTCTACGACGATGTGGCGGCGCTGCTCGCCGGCTTCGACGACTCCCCGCTCGCGCGATAGATCAGCCGAGCATCTCGCGCAGGAACGCGCCGAAGCTGCGGATCGACGCCTCCGCCTCGGGAACGGCAGCGCCGAACGCGGCCCAGGCGTGACCCATATCGTCCCAGACCTCGAGCGTGACCTGCACGGCCGCCTGCTCCAGCCGGTCGTGCAGCCGGCGGGCGTCGTCCAGCAGCACCTCATGCGTGCCGACCTGGATGAAGAACGGCGGCAGCCCGGCGAGGTCGGCGAACAGCGGCGACACCGCCGGATCGCCAGCGTCGCGGGCACCGCGATAGCGATCCGCGTCCTGCGCCAGGCCGGCGCGGGACAGCATGATCTCTTCGCCCGCGCGCGTCGTCATGCTCTCGCCAGCCAGGGTCAGGTCGCACCAAGGGCTGGTGATCGCGACCGCCGCGGGAACCCGCGCCCCCAGGTCGCGCAGGGCCACCGCGAGCGCGAGCGACAGCCCGCCCCCCGCGGAGTCGCCTGCCAGGCCGAGCCTTTCACCCACGCCGCTGAGCTCGTCCCACGCAGCGAGCGCGTCCTCGAGCGCGGCCGGATAGGGGTGTTCCGGGGCAAGGCGATAGTCGAGCACGTGAAAGCTGGCCCCGCTCGCCAGGGCGTAGCGAGCCGCAAGCCCGGCGTGGCTCCGCGCCGAGCCGAGCACATAGGCGCCGCCGTGCAGGAACAGCACATGCCCGCGCGGCTCGGGCGGCGCGATCCGCAGCCCGGGACGGCCGCCCAGCACCTGCTCGGTCACCGTCACGCCCGATACCATCGGCGCCTGCGCGGCGAACGCCTCCAGTCCGGCACGGCGATCCTGCAGCGAGGTGGCGGCGTCGTCACGGCTCGCGAGCATGGCGCGGATCGCGGCGATGCCGGCGCGGCCGGCGGCGGAGCTGGGGACGGTGCGGATCGTCATGTCCGCCAAGGGCTATCCGGCCGCCGCGGCTCCAGCAAGCGCGGGGTCCGCACCGATCGCGGCCGCCGCGAGCTCGCGCACCGGCACGCGCGCCTTCAGCCGCGCCGCGAGCAGCGCGGTGCCGCTGACCTTGCGCTGGACGAACAGCGTCTCGATCGGCGGGATGTGCCAGCTCGCCCGGTCGGCCAGCAGCGCCCTCGCCTCCTCCCGCACGATCGGCACGAAGGCGCGGTCGCCGAAGTCGAAGGGGCCGGGCCGGTTCATGGCGGCGTCAACCGCCGCGATCATCCGGTCGATCGCGGGACCATGCCGCGCGACCGCCGCCTCGCTCAGGAAGCCCGTCGCGACCGCCGTGTCGCGCACCCGGACCAGGTCGCGCGCCAGACCCGCCTCGATCAGCGCGCGATAGCCCGCCGCCGTGTCGGCGGGCACCGGCCGGGCCGCGCCGAAGTCGAGCAGCACGAGCTGCCCCGTGTGCGGCCGCCAGCGGTAATTGGCGAAGTTGGGATCGGTCTGCATTTCGCCGAAGCGGAACAGCTCGGCCAGGACCAGCTCGACCAGCGCCGCCATCGCCCGGTCGCGATCCGCCTGCCCGGCCTCGGCGAGCGTCTCGATCGGCCGACCCTCGACGAAGCTCATCGCGAGCACGCGACCAGTGGTGAAGGCGGGCTCCAGCGTGGGCACGACATAGCGGGAATCCTCCGCGAGCAGCGCGGCGTAGCGCGTCATCGCCGCCCCCTCGCGCTCATAGTCCGCCTCCTCCGCCAGCTGCACCTTGGCGGCCGCGAGCAGCGGCGCTAGGTCGAGCTCGGGCGGCAGGAGGCCGGAAACGCGCAGCAGCGTGGCCACGTTGTCGACGTCGGCCTCGATGCTCTCGGCGACGCCGGGGTACTGCACCTTGATCGCGAGCCGCCGCCCGTCGGGGAGCTCGGCGCGATGCACCTGGCCGATCGAGGCGGCGGCGACCGGCCCGGCCTCGAACCGGCGGAAGCGGCGCCGCCAGTCGCGCCCCCACTCCTTCGCCAACACGCGATCCAACTGCTGCGGCGGCATGCGATAGGCCTGGTCGCGCAGCCGGGCGAGGATCGCGGTCAGCTCGGGCGGCAGCAGGTCGCCCGCGTCCATCGAGATCATCTGGCCGAGCTTCATCGCCGCGCCGCGCAGATGCGCGAGCCGGTCGGCCAGCCGCCCGACGTTGGCAGGCGTGAGCAGCATGTCTTCGAACTTGGGCCGCTCGCCTGCCGCGACGCGCCGCGCGCCCTCGGCCAGCATGCCGCCCGCAACGCCGCCCGCGAGGCGGCCGAACGCGCCAAGACGCGCGATGCGGCCGCTCGGCACCTTGCGGTCGCGCACGATAGGGTCTGGATCGGTCATCGCCGCTTAGCTCGCGACGACCGACGAAAGTTCAACCCGGGCGGTCACGCCCGGCAATGCAGGTTGCCGGGCGGACGCGGACGTCAGTTCCGGCGAGGGATGACGACCTTCATCGACTCATAGCCCTTCACGAAGCTGGAGAAGACCCGCTTCGGCTCGTCGACGACGGTGATCTCCGGGAAGCGCTTCAGGATCTCTTCCCAGATGATCCGGAGCTGCAGCTCGGCGAGGCGGTTGCCGACGCAGCGGTGGATGCCGAAGCCGAAAGAGATGTGCTGGCGCGGGCGGGCGCGGTCGATGATGTAGTCGTTCGGCCGCTCGATCACCTCCTCGTCGCGGTTGCCCGAGACATACCACATCGCGACCGGATCGCCCTCGCGGATCAGCTTGCCGCGGAACTCGACGTCGCGGGTCGCGCGCCGCTTCATGTGCGCGAGCGGGGTCTGCCAGCGGATCGTCTCTGATACCATGGACGGGATCAGATCGGGGTTGGCGCGCAGCTTCGCGTACTGGTCCTGGTTCTTGTTGAGCGCGTACACGCTACCGGTGATCGTATTGCGCGTCGTGTCGTTGCCGCCGACGGTCAGCAGGATCACGTTCCCGAAATATTCGAGCGGCGCCATGTCGCGCGTCGCGGGGTCGTGGGCCAGCATGGAGATGAGGTCGCCCGTCGGCTCCGCGTTCACCCGCTCGTTCCAGAGCTGGGTGAAATAGGCGTGGTATTGAAAGAAGATGTCGAGCTTCTGCTCGCGCGTCTCGACGATCCCGCCCGGAGTCGGCACGGCCGTCACGACGTCGGACCAGTAGGTCAGCTTGCGGCGATCCTCCTGCGGCATGCCGAAGAGCGTCGCGAGCGTCATCGCGGTCAGCTCCATCGACACCTTGTCGACCCAGTCGAATTCCTCACCGACGGGGAGGTTGTCGAGGATGGTGGCCGCGCGCTCGCGAATCAGCGGCTCCAGAAGCTTCAGGTTCATCGGCGACACCGCTGGCGTCACGATCTTGCGCTGAATGTCGTGCTTGGGGGGGTCCATGGCGATGAACATGGACATGCCCTGAAAGGGGCTGGTCTGCTGCTGGTCGATGGTGCGGACGAGGGTGATGCCCGGTTCCGACGAGAAGGTCTTGTGGTCGGTATCGATCGCCATGATGTCGTTGTACTTGGTGATCGACCAGTAGCGCCCGAACTCGCCCGTCTCGCACAGGTGGACCGGGTCCTCGCGCCGCAGCCGCTCGAAGACGGGCGCCCAGCTGTCGTTCCTGAAGCGGTCGGCACGCGCCGGGTCCAGCTCGGCGAGCGGCAGGGCGTCTACTTCGGACGTCTCCGCCATGGGTTGCAGGGCAGCTGTGGCCATGATGATCCTCCGTCCTCTCCGTTCGAGGCGTTAGCGCCTCAGTGCTGGCTTTCCGGTATGCGCACAACGAGCCCGTCGAGCGCGGGCGACATGGTGATCTGGCACGACAGGCGCGACGTGTCGTCGCGTTCGGGAGCGAGGTTCAGGAGTTCGTCCTCGGCCTCGCCGGGACCGCCGACACGCTCGAGCCACGTCGCGTCTACATGGACGTGGCAGGTCGCGCAGGCGCATTGGCCGCCGCAATCGGCGTCGATCCCAGGCACGCCGTTCTGCACCGCGGCCTCCATGATCGAGACGCCCTCCTCGACCGCGACCACATGCTCCGTCCCGTCATGCTCGATATAGGTGACCCGACCCATTTCGCCCCTTCGCATCCTTTCCTAACGGCTTCGCACGTCCCAGACCGCCGCCGTCCTTACAATAATGTAAATTGCAGAGAATGGAGCGTCAGCCCAGAGAAAAGTTGCATCGGACAACCTCATTCGTCCGCCCCGCTCGCCAGCCCGCAGGCGAGCGCGTGCGCCCAGATGCGGATATAGCGTCGCGCCTCGATCGGACGGTTCAGCACCCGTCCCAGGCCCTCGTTCCAGTCAAGGACATAGCCCAGCCCGCCAAACCCCAGCTCGGCATGGGGCGCAGGGTCGTCGCACCGATACTCCCCGCGCGCGACGCCGCGCTCGACGATCCGGACGAAGAGCCGGATGACGGGATCATAGACCCGGGCGCGGTAGGTTTCCGCCAGTTCGGGAAAGTTGCCGAGTTCCGCCTCGACCACCCGGACGATCGCGCCGACGCTCTCCTCCTGGCAGTGGGTCCACCAGAACAGGCCCAACGTCTCCAGCAGTTCGGCGGTCGACCCTTCGAAGGCGTCGATCAGCCGCTCGACCTCGTCCATCTGCGGCTCGGCCATGCGCTCGATGACGCCACGCAGCAGCGCCTCCTTGGTCGGGAAGTACAGCCCGACCGTGCCGTGGCTGACCCCCGCGCGCCGGGCGATATCGACGATCCGCGTCTTCTCGAACCCGCGTTCGGCGAACAGCGCCATGGCGGCGTCGAGGATCTCTCCTCCCCGCTCGGCAGGCCGGCGTCGGAATGCGGGAGCTTCGACCACATCTCACCTTAATGGATGGACATCCATCTATTAGCAGATTATCTCTGGGCTGCAAGCAGGGGCTCCGCCCCGAACGAACGAGTTTTGCATGCGCCAACTCCGCGTCTCCGCCTGGGCGATCCAGAACCCGATCCCGGTGGCGGTGATCTTCGCCGCGCTGACGCTGGCGGGCGTGTTCGCCTTCCTGACGCTGCCGGTGAAGCAGTTCCCGGACGCCAGCTTCCCGGCGGTATCCGTGACCGTCACGCAGAACGGCGCCTCCCCGGCCGAGCTGGAGACGCAGGTGACCCGCCCGATCGAGGACGCGATTGCGGGGATTAGCGGGATCAAGGATATGCGCTCGTCCGTCTCGTTCGGCGCCTCGATCATCACCGTCAATTTCGAGATCGGCGAGGACCCGCAGCGCGCCAAGGACGAGGTGCAGACCAAGCTGGACCAGATCCGCGCCAACCTGCCGCGCGAGATCGACGAGCCCATCGTCGAGCGGGTCGATATCGAATCGCAGCCCATCCTGACCTATGCAGTCGAGGCGGCCGGCATGAGCCCCACGGACCTGTCCTGGTTCGTCGACGATACCGTGGCGCGCGCGTTGCAGGGCGAACCCGGCGTGGCGGAGGTCACGCGCGTCGGCGGCGTGGATCGCGAGATCAACGTGATCGTGGACACCGATCGCCTCGCGGGCTTCGGCCTGACGGTGCCGCAGCTCAACGACGCGCTGCGGCAGTTCTCGGTCAACGCGCCGGGGGGGCGGCTGGAGGTCGGCGGGCGCGAGCAGACCATTCGCCTGGTCGGCCAGGCGGATACCGAGGAGCGGCTGCGCGCCCTTACCATCCCGCTCGCCGGCGGCCGCTTCGTCCGGCTCGACAATGTCGCGGAGATCGGCTCGGGGGCGGCCGAGTCGCGCAGCTTCGCCCGGCTCGACGGGCGGCCGGTGGTCGGCTTCCAGGTGCTCAAGACCAAGGAGGGCAGCGACGTCGCGGTCGAGGACGGGCTGAAGCCGATCATCGCCCGGCTCGAACGGCAGAACCCGGGCGTCCGGTTCACCAAGGTGCTGTCCACCGTGGACGAAACGCGCGCGAGCGGCGAGGCGACCCTGCACGTTCTGATCGAGGGCATGCTGCTCGCCGCGCTCGTCGTCTTCTTCTTCCTGCGCAATTGGCGCTCCACCATGATCGCGGCGGTCGCCATGCCGCTGTCGCTGGTGCCGACCTTCGCCGCGATGGCGCTGTTCGGGTTCAGCCTCAACGTCGTGACGCTGCTCGGCCTGACCCTGGTGATCGGCATCCTGGTCGACGACGCGATCGTCGAGATCGAGAATATCGAGAAGCGGATCGAGCGCGGCCAGCGTCCTTACGAGGCGGCGATGGAGGGCGCGGACGCGATCGGGCTGGCGGTGGTCGCCACCACGGCTGCGATCGTCGTCGTGTTCGCGCCCGTGTCGGCGATGCCGGGGATGGCCGGGCAGTTCTTCAAGGAGTTCGGGCTGACGGTCGCGGTCGCGGTGCTCGCCAGCCTCGCCGTCGCGCGCTTCGTGACCCCGCTGATGGCCGCCTATCTGCTGAAGCCGAACGCCAAGGCGCACGCGGCGGACGGGATGAAGCCCTGGTACCGGCGCACCCTCATCTACGCGCTCGACCATCGCAAGCGATCGGTGCTGGCGGGGACGCTCCTCTTCTTCGGCTCCGTCTACCTGCTGGGGCAGCTGCCCGCGACGTTCCAGCCGTCGCAGAACTTCGACTACGTCAACCTGACGCTGCAGGGGCCGCCCGGTGCGACGCGCGCGGACATGGAGCAGGCGGTCGCGGAAGCGACGACGCTGCTGAAGCGCCGGCCGGAGGTCGCCAACGTCTTCGCCAGCGTCGGCTCCGGCACGGCAGGCGGCTTCGGCCAAGGCGTGTCGGGCGGCGACCTGCGCACCGGCAACATGATCGTGGTGCTCCAGCATGAGCGCGAGCTGACCGCGAGCGAGTTCCGCGCCGCGGTCAGGCCCGAGCTGCGGCAGATCACGGGCGCGCGGCTGAGCTTCCTTAGCGATTGGGGAACGGCCGAGCTGCCGATCACGCTGACGGGCGAGGATGGCGAGGCGCTGGAGCGCGCGACCGAGCAGCTGCGCCGCGAGATGGGCCAGCTGCCCGAGGTGCGCGACCCCCGCCCCGCGGCGCTTCCCGCCGCGCCCGAGATCCGCATCGTGCCGCGCGCCGCCGAGATGGCGCGGCTGGGCGTCGACTCGCAAACGCTCGCCGCCGTCGCCCGGCTGGCGACGATCGGCGACATCCCGGCCAACGTCGCCAAGGCGACGCAGGGCGAGCGGCGCATCCCGATCACCGTCCGCCTGCCCGAGCGGCAGCGCACCGACCTGAACGCGCTCGCCGAGCTGCGCGTGCCGACCGCGACCGGCGGCACGACGACTCTGGGATCGGTCGCGGAGATCGAGTTCGCCGCCGGCCCCGCACAGATCAACCGCTTCGACCGCCGCCGGCAGCAGACCGTCGAGGCCAATCTCGGCGAAGGCGTCGCGCTCGGCTCTGCGGTGGAGGCGGTCAACAACCTGCCGATCATGAAGAACCTGCCCGCGGGCATCCGCCCGGCCGAGACCGGCGATGCGGAGGCGCTGGCCGAACTGGTCGCGGCCATGGGCCTGGTCATCGCGGCGGGCGTGCTGATGCTCTACGGCGTCATGGTCCTGCTGTTCGGCAGCTTCTTCAAGCCGATCACGATCCTGTCCGCCCTGCCGCTCGCGATCGGCGGCGCGGTGCTGGGGCTGCTCGTCACCGGGCTCGACCTGTCGCTCCCCGCCATGATCGGCTTCCTGATGCTGCTGGGGCTGGCGGCCAAGAACTCGATCCTGCTGGTCGAGTACGCGATCGAGCGCGAGCGCGACGGGGCGAGCCAGCGCGAGGCGCTGCTGGAGGCGTGCCGCGAGCGCGCGCGGCCAATCATCATGACGACCTTCGCCATGGCAGCGGGTATGCTGCCGACCGCGCTGGGCCTCGGCGCGGGGTCGGAGTTCCGCCAGCCCATGGCGGTGGCGGTGATCGGCGGCCTCATCACGTCGACCGTGCTCAGCCTGGTGCTGGTGCCGGTGATCTACGAGTTTGTGGACGATTTCGAGCGATGGCTCCGGCCCAAGCTGGCGCGGTTCGTCACCCCGCGCGAGGCACCCGCACGGCAGGAGGCGGTCGCTTGAGAAGCGCACTGACCTTCCCCGCCCTGCTTCTGCTCGCCGCCTGCGCGACCGGGTCGCCCCGTGCGCCCCAGGTCGCGACCCCGCCGGCCTTCGAGGCGCAGGGTGCGGTCGCCACACCCGTGCAGCTCGACCGCTGGTGGACGCTCTACGGCGATCCGCAGCTCACGGCGCTGATCGACGAGGCGCTGGACCGGGGCTTCACCACGCGCGAGGCGCTGGCCCGGCTCGACGAGGCCCGGGCGGTGCGCCGCAATGCGCTGCGCGACTTCGATCCGCGCGGCAATCTCCAGGCGAGCGCGACCCGGCAGCAGACCTATAACCTTGGGAGCGGAAGCGGCATCGCCCCGGGGGGCGGCGCGGGCGGCGGTACGGGGCAGCCCGGGACCGGGCAGCCCGGCACGGGCCAGGGCGGCTTTCCGGCCGGCGGCTTCATCTTCCCCGGCCAGCTCGACACCTATGCCCTCAGCCTGCCGGTGCAATGGGAGCTCGACCTGTTCGGCCGACGCGGCGCGGCGCGGCGCACGGCGGATGCGGAGCTGGACGCCTCCCGCTTCGCCTATCTCGGCGCGCGCTCCACGCTCGCCGCCGACGTGGCGGACCAGCTCTTCCAGGCGCGTGGGCTCGCGGTGCAGGTCGCCGACAGCCGCGAGACGCTGCGCATCCGCCAGGAGCTTCGCCGGGTCGTCGGCATCAGAGCGCAGCGTGGGCTTGCCCCCAACGCCGATGTGAACCGGGTCGAGACCGACCTCGCCACCGCGCAGGCGCAGCTCCAACTGCAGGAAGCGCAGCTGTTCGCCGCGCGTCGTAGCCTGCTCGCGTTGCTCGGCCGCGCCGGCGATCGGCTGGACAGCGTGCCGGTCGAGGCGCGGCTTGCGGCGCCCCCGCTCATTCCCGCCGGCCTGCCCGCCGACCTGCTGGTGCGACGACCCGATGTGCTGGAGGCGCGCGCGCGACTGGAGGGGGCGCTCGGCCGGCTGCGCACGGCGGAACTCGCTCAGTTCCCGACGCTGACGCTGACGCCCAGCGCTGGCCTGAACATCGTGCGTGGCGTGTTCGAGGCGACGACCAGCTTCTGGTCGCTCGGCGCCAACCTGGCGCTCCCGCTGCTCGACCGCGCCCGGCTGCGCCAGGACGTGAAGATGCAGGACGCCCGGACCGAGCAGGCCGTGCTCGCTTTCGAACGAAGTGTGCAGACCGCCTTTTCCGAAGCCGACCAGTCCATCGCGGCCCTGGAAGCGGACCGCCGTCGCGCCGGGGTGCTGGAGGGAGGCGAGGCGCGTGCCCGCGCATCCTATGACGCGACGCTGACCCAGTATCGGCGTGGGCTGACCGACCTGCAGGGACTGCTCGACGCCGAGGCGATGTGGCGCGCGGCGCGCAGCCAGACCACCGCCGCCCGCATCGACGCGCTCTCGCGCTCCGTCCAGCTGTTCAAGGCGCTGGGCGGTGGCTGGTCCGCCGACGCAGCCATCCCCAGCCGCATTTCCAACCGAGGCACGAACCGGTGATCCGACCCTTGCTGTTCCTCGCCGCGACGGCCGCGGCGCTTTCCGCCTGCTCCGACGAGCCCGAGGCGCGCCAGACCGCCGCCGCCGCCACGCCGCGCAGCGTGCGCGTGGCGACGGTCGAGGTGCGCCCGCTCGGCCGCACGATCAGCGCGTCGGGCACGCTGCGCCCGCGGGAGGAGGCGGCGGTGGGCGCCGAGCTGGCGGGCTATCGCGTGCAGAGCGTGCTCGCCGATGTCGGCGACCGGGTGCGACGCGGCCAGCCGCTGGTGCGCCTCGATCCCACCCTGCTTCAGGCGCAGATCGCGCAGCAGCGCGCGGCCGTCGACCAGGCGCTTGCCGCCCAGCGCCGCGCGGCCGACCAGGCGCGCCGCGTGTCGGGGCTGGAGGGCCAAGGCGTGATCGCCGACGAGGTCATCGTCCAGCGCTCGACCGAGGCCGCCACGGCCGCCGCTTCGCTCCGGGCGGCGCGCGCGCAGCTACAAGACGCGCTGACCCGGCGCGCGCGGCTGACGATCGCGGCGCCGGTCGGCGGCGTGGTGCTGAGCCGCGGCGTCCGGCCCGGCGAGGTGACGGGCGGCGGGACCACGCCCTTCTTCACCATCGCGCGCGACGGGCTGATCGAGCTCCAGGCGGAGATGGCGGAGGCCGATCTCCGCTCGGTCCGCCCCGGCCAGCCCGTCCGCGTGCGGCTGGCGGACGGGACGGAGTTGGAGGGCAGCGTCCGGCTGGTCAGCCCGCAGGTCGGGTCGGAGAACCGGCTGGGCCTCGTCTATGTGCGCCTGCCCGTCCGGCCCGACATCCGCGCCGGCGGCTTCGCCACCGCCACCTTCGAGGCGTCGGGCGTCCAGGCGCCGGCGGTGCCCGAGTCCGCCGTCGTGTTCTCGGCGGATGGGACGCGGCTGGTGGTGGTCGGGCGCGACAACCGCGTGCGGCAGGTGCCGGTGCGTACCGGCGCGCGGGGCGGCGGCTGGGTCCAGCTGATCGACGGCCCGCCGCCCGGCACGCGCGTGGCGCTGGGCGCGTCGTCCTTCGTCGTCGACGGCGAGCAGGTCCGACCGGTCGCGCGACGCCAGCCGACTATCATCGGTGGTTGTGAGCACCGCCCCGCCCCGATAGGCGGCCCGCATGCCTTCCTCGCCAACGGCTCCAGCCGGCATGCACCGGCTCGAATTCGTCGCGTTCATCGCGGCGGTGATGGCCGTGAACGCGCTGGGCGTGGACCTGATGCTGCCCGCGCTCGCCGACCTCGGCCGCGACCTTAGCGTGGAGGAGCCCAACCACCGCCAGTGGGTCATCACCGTCTACATGCTGGGGTTCGGCGCGGGGCAGCTCGTCTACGGCCCGCTGGCCGATCGGTTCGGACGCCGCCCGGTTCTGATCGCCACGCTCGCCGGCTTCGTCGCGGCGAGCGTCTTCGCGGCGAGCGCAGCCACCTTCCCCGCCCTGCTCGGCGCGCGGCTGCTCCAGGGCCTGATGTCCGCGTCCACCCGCGTGCTCGCCGTCGCGATCGTGCGCGACGGCGCATCGGGGCGGCAGATGGCGCGGACGATGTCGGTCGCGCAGATGATCTTCTTCATCGTGCCGATCCTGGCGCCGACGCTCGGCCAAGGGCTGCTGGCGATCGGGCCGTGGCGGTTCATCTTCTATGCGCTCGGCGGGTTCGCGGCGGTGGTGCTCGCCTGGACGTTGACGCGTCTGCCGGAGACGCTGGCGGCCGCGCGGCCGCTCTCGCCGACGGCGCTGCGCGAGGGCTATCGCCTGACCCTGACCAACCGCTACTCGATCGGCTACGCGCTCTGCTCCTCGCTCACCTTCGGCGGGATCATCGCCTTCGTCTCCTCCGCCCAGCAGATCTTCGTCGACGCGTTCGGCCAGGAGGATCGGTTCGCCCTGCTGTTCGCGGTGTGCGCCACCGCCATGGGCTTTGCGTCCTTCGCGAACAGCCGCCTGGTGGAGCGGCTCGGCACGCGGCTGATCTCGCAGTCGGCGGTGATCGCGCTCATCGCATTGTCGGTCGCCCATGTCGTCGTCGTCGCGACCGGGCGCGAAACGTTGACCAGCTACATCGCGTTTCAGGCCGTCAGCATGACCTGCATCGGCCTGTGCGGGTCGAACTTCGGCGCGATGGCGATGGAGCCGGTCGGCCATGTCGCCGGCACCGCCTCCTCGCTCCAGGGTTTCATCACCAGCATCGGCGCGGTGCTGGTCGGCTCGGCGATCGGCCAGTCCTATGCGGGCACGACCATGCCGCTGGCGATCGGCTATCTCTGCATCGGCCTCGCCGTGCTGGCGCTCATCTGGGTGATCGAGGGCGGCGAGCTGTTCCGCGCAAGGATGCACCCCGGCATAGGCCGTTAAGGCGCGCGCTGCTCCAGCCGCTGTCGAACGAGGGGCGCGAGGCGGTCGGCGATCCGGTTCACGCCGGCCGCGTTCGGATGGATGCCGTCGGGCAGCATCGCCGCGCGGTCGCCGATCACGCCCTGCAGGATGAAGGGGTCGAGCCCCACCTTGTGTTCGCGCGCCAGCTCCGGCCAGATCGCGTTGAACCGGGCCGCGAAGTCCGGCCCCAGATTGGGCGCGGCCATCATGCCGGTCAGCACCACCGGGATGCCGCGGCGGTCTAGCTCGTCGAGCATCGCGTCCAGGTTCGCCCGGGTCTCCTTGGGGTCGATCTGGCGCAGCAGGTCGTTACCGCCGAGCCCGAGCAGCACCAGGTCCGGCTTTCGGTCCAGATTGTCGAGCGTATAGGCGAGCCGCCGCCGCCCGCCCGCGCTGGTGTCCCCCGAGACGCCCGCGTTCACCAGCCGCGCGTTGACGCCGCCGTCGCGCAGCCGGCGCTCGATCGCGTCGGGCAGGCTCTGGCCCCGGGGCAGGCCATAGCCCGCATAGAGACTGTCGCCGAGCGCCAGCACCACCCGCTCTGGTCCGGCCACCGGCCTGCGCGCGACCGGAGGCACCGCGTCGGCTGCGGTCGCCATGTTGGCGGGCGCGGTCGCCTCCTCGGCCGGCGCGCCGCAGCCCGCCAGCAGCAGCGCCGCTTGGACGAGCGCCGCGCACGCGCCATATGGACGCCCATATGACCACCGATCCCTTCGCACGTCCGCGCCCTCGCCGTTGATGCCCACCCCCGATTTAGTCATCGCCGCGCGCGATGTAAGGCTGACGCTGGGCGCGCCGCCGGTCGAGATCCTGCGCGGCGTCGATCTGGACGTCCATGCGGGCGAGAGCGTCGCGCTGCTCGGCGCGTCGGGGTCCGGCAAGTCGTCGCTGATGGCGGTGCTGTCCGGGCTGGAGCGCGCGACGGGCGGCAGAGTGCGGGTGGGCGGACAGGAGTTCGGCGCGCTCGACGAGGACGCGCTGGCGGTGGCGCGGCGGGGGCGGATCGGGATCGTGCTTCAGGCCTTCCACCTGCTGCCCACCATGACCGCGCGGGAAAATGTGGCGGTGCCGATGGAGCTGGCCGGAATGGCCGACGCTTGGCCGCGCGCCGAGGCCGAGCTCGCCGCTGTCGGGCTGGGCCATCGGCTGGACCATTACCCCGCGCAGCTCTCGGGCGGGGAGCAGCAGCGCGTCGCCATCGCCCGCGCGCTCGCGCCCGGCCCGTCGATCGTCTTCGCCGACGAGCCGACCGGCAACCTCGACGCAGCGACGGGCGCGCGGATCATCGACCTCTTGTTCGAGCGTCGTGCGGCGAGCGGGGCAAGCCTGGTCATCATCACCCATGACCCGCAGCTCGCCGAGCGGTGCGACCGGGTGGCGCGGATGGTGGACGGGCGGCTGGCGTGACGAGCTGGCCGCTGGTGTTCCGGCTCGCCCGGCGCGAGCTGTCGGGCCGCTTTCGCGGGCTCAGGCTGCTGCTGGTCTGCCTGGTGCTGGGCGTCGGCGCGCTCGCCGCGATCGGCAGCCTCGCCTCAGCGATCGGGCAGGAGCTGAACGCGCGTGGCCGGGTGCTGCTCGGCGGCGACCTGGAGCTGTCGGTCTCGCAGCGCACGGCGGACGCCGCCGAGCTGGCCGCCATGCGGGCGATCGGCCGCGTGTCGGAGACGATCCGGATGCAGTCCATGGCCGTCGCCGGCGACCGCACCGCGCCGGTGCAGCTCAAGGCCATCGACGGGGCCTACCCGCTCTACGGCGAGCTGACGCTGGCCGACGGGCGACAGGTCCGCGCGCCCCGCGACGAGGAGGCCTGGATCGGTGAGGCGCTGAGCGATCGGCTGGGCCTCAAGGCCGGCGATCGGCTCCGCCTCGGCACGGCGACGTTCCGTGTCGGGGGCGTCATCGGGGATGAGCCCGACCGGCTGAGCGAGGGCTTCACCCTCGGACCCGTGGTGCTCGTGTCGAGCCGCGGGCTGGCGCGCACGGGCCTGATCCAGCCCGGCAGCCTGTACGAGACCAAGTATCGCATCGCCGCACCCGGCCGCGATCCGGCGGCCGCGGCGCAGGGCTTCGCGCGGCGGTTCGAGACGGCGGGTTGGGAAACGCGGACCCGCGACCGCGCCTCGCCCGGGGCGAGCCGCTTCGTCGAGCGCATGGGCGAGTTCCTGGCGCTGGTCGCGCTCGCGGCCCTCGTCATCGCCGGCATCGGCATCGGCGGCGGCGTGTCCTCTTATCTCGAGCAGCGGCGCGGCAGCATCGCCATGCTGAAGGTGCTCGGCGCCACCTCGGGCCTGGTCACGCGCATCTACCTGACGCAGGTGGCGCTGGTCGCGGGCGCGGGCATCGCGCTCGGTCTCGCCATCGGCGTCGCGGCGACGCCGCTGATCGGGCTGGCGGCTGGCGCGGTGCTGCCGGTCGCGCCCGGCTTTACGCTGCAGCCGCTGCCGCTGGCGCTGGCCGCCGCCTATGGCCTGCTGATCGCGCTCGCCTTGTGCATCCCCGCGCTGATCGCCGCCGGGCGCGTGCCCGCAGCGGCGCTGCTCCGCGGCGCGCTCGATCCGCGCGGCGGGATCGGGCGGACGGGCGCGGGGCTGATCGCCGCCTGCGCCGCTGCGATCCTGGGACTGACGCTCTGGTCGAGCCACCAGCCGCTTTTCGCCGCCGGATTCCTGGGCGCGGCAGCCGCCACATTCCTGCTCCTGGTCGGGCTCGGCGCCGCCATCCGCGCCGTCGCCGCCCGGCTGCCCCGCCCGCGCCGGCCGCTGCCGCGCATGGCGCTGGCGACCCTGCACCGTCCGGGCGCACGCACCGTGTCGCTGGTCGTAGCCCTTGGGCTCGGCCTCACCCTGTTCGTGCTGCTGGCGGCGATCCGGACCAGCCTGGACGGCAATATCCGCCGCTCCGTTCCCGAACGTGCGCCCGCCCTGTTCGCGCTCGACGTGCCGCCCGACCGCGAGGTGGAATTCCGCCGCACGGTCGCGGCAGTATCTCCGGGTGCGGAGATCGCGGCGGTGCCGCTGATGCGCGGCACGATCACCGGCTATCGCGACGTGCGCGTCGCCGACCTCGCCACCATCCCGGAGGGCGCGTGGGCGCTGCGCGGCGAGCGCGGGCTGACCTTCTCCGCGACGCTGCCGGCGGGCAGCACGCTGGTGCAGGGCCGGTGGTGGACCGCCGCAGAGGGCCGGCGCGCGCTGGTGTCGGTCGACGAGCGGCTCGCGGCTGCGCTGGACCTCAAGATCGGCGACCCGCTCACCGTGTCGGTCCTGGGCCTGGAGCGCACGGCCACCATCGCCTCCTTCCGCCGCATCGCCTGGGACACGCTCGGCTTCAACTTCGTCCTGGTCTTCTCCCCCGGCGCGCTGGGCGACGTGCCGCACAACCTGGCGGCGACGATCGACATGCCCGCCGCACGTGCGCCAGCGGTGAACCGAGCCCTCCTGGGGCGCTTCCCCTCCACCTCGGTGATCGAGGTCGGCGGCGTGCTGTCGCAGGTGCAAACCGTGGTGCGGCTGATGGCGACGGCCATCGCGGCGGCGGCCGGCGTGGCGGTGCTGGCGGGTGTGGCGGTGCTGGTCGGCGCGATCGCCGCGGCGCGCGCCGCGCGGCGATACGACGCGACCATCCTAAAGGTGCTAGGCGCGACGCGCGGACAGGTGCTGGCGCTGCAGGCGCTCGAATATGTCGCGCTGTCGGTCGCGACCGGCCTCGTCGCGCTCGCGCTCGGGCTGGCGGGGGCCTGGTATGTCGTGACCCAGATGTTCCGGTTCGAATGGTTGCCGGACTGGGGCACGGTGCTGGCCACGCTGATCGTGGGCGCTGTCGCCACCATCGCGATCGGACTGCTGGGCAGCGTGCCGGTGCTGCGCGCCCGTCCTGCCTCGGCCCTGCGGGCGCTGTGACCACCTAGCCGACCTTCGATCCGGTGCTTAGGGTGAGCTCATGGCCGCCATCGATAAGTCAGCATTGCTCGCCAAGTATCGCGCCGAGCGCGACAAGCGCCTCCGGCCGGAGGGGAACGCCCAGTATCTGCGCGCGGAAGGCGCGCTCGCGCGCTACCGGCTCGATGCGGCGCTTGAGCCGCCGGCGCGTGCGCCGGTCCACGATCATGTCACTTTCGCGTTTGTGGGCGGCGGCTTCGCCGGCCTCGTCACCGGCGCGCGGTTGGTCGAGGCTGGCGTGACGGACGTCCGCATCGTCGAGAAGGGCGCGGACTTCGGCGGCACCTGGTACTGGAACCGCTACCCCGGCGCTCAGTGCGACACGGCGTCGATGGTCTATATGCCGCTGCTGGAGGAGACCGGGCATCGGCCGACGGAGAAATACGCGCACGGGCCGGAGATCCTGGCGCAGTGCCAGCGCATCGGGCGGCAATACGGCCTCTACGAAAAGGCGCTGTTCCGGACGGAGGTGACCGCCGCCGAATGGGACGAGGCCGCAGGTCGCTGGACGATCACCACCAATCGCGGCGACCGGTTCACCGCCCAGTATCTGGGGCTCGGGACCGGTCCGCTGCACATCCCCAAGCTGCCGGGCATCCCGGGCATCGACAGCTTCGAGGGGCACAGCTTTCACACCAGCCGGTGGAATTACGCCTACACGGGGGGCGACCCGGACGGGGCGCCGATGGACCGCCTAGCCGACAAGCGGGTCGCGATCATCGGCACGGGCGCGACCGCGGTGCAGATCGTGCCCCGTCTCGCCGCGGCGGCGGGCAAGCTCTATGTGGTGCAGCGCACCCCCTCCTCGGTCGACGTGCGGAACAACCGGCCGATCGATCCCGACTGGTTCGACAGCGTCGCCCAGCCCGGATGGCAGCAACGCTGGCTGGAGAACTTCACCGACAACCAGGCGAACGGCACCGCCAGCGAGGACCTGGTCCAGGACGGCTGGACCGACATCTCGCGCCGGATCCACGCGCGACTGGCAGGCCTGCCCCGCGACCAGCTGACGCTCGCGTCGATGCTGGCGGCGTATGAGGATTGCGACTTCGAGAAGATGGAGGAGATCCGCGCGCGCGTGGACACGGAGGTCTCCGACCCGGCGACCGCACAGGCGCTGAAGGCCTGGTACCGGCAGCTCTGCAAGCGCCCCTGCTTCCATGACGACTACCTCGCCGCGTTCAACCGCCCATCGACCGAGCTGGTCGACACCGACGGCAGGGGCGTGGAGCGGATCACGCCCAAGGGCTTCGTGGTCGCCGGGCGCGAGTACGAGGTCGACTGCATCGTCTTCGCGACCGGGTTCGAGGTCGGCTCCAGCTTCACGGCGCGGGCCGGATTCGATCCGGTCGGACGCGACGGGCTGACCTTGTCGCAGGCCTGGGCGGATGGAATGCGCTCGCTGCACGGCGTCCATGTGCATGGCTTCCCCAACCTGTTCTTCGTCCAGCCGGCGCAGGGCGCGAACCTGATCTCCAACGTGCCGCACAACCTGACCGAGGCGGGCCGGACGATCGCGAGCGTGATCGGGCACGCGCGGACGATCGGCGCGAAGGTGATCGAGGTGACGGAGGAAGCGCAGGACGCCTGGGTCCAGCGGCTACTCAATGCGCCGCCCCGCATGATGGGCGCGCCCGACTGCACGCCCGGCTACTACAACAACGAGGGCCAGGAGCCGACGCCGGCGATGCGCTCGGCGGTCGGCTACCCGGCGGGCCCGAGCGCCTATTTCCGCTATCTCGACGGGTGGCGGTCCGCGGGAGACTTTGCGGGCCTGCGCTTCGGCTGAGGCGGGTCGCTAGGGGCCGATGGCGGGCTGCAGCTCGGTCGCGTCGGCGGCCGCCGCGCGGCGCTCTTCCAGATCGGCCAGGATGGCCGCGTGCTTGCGCTTGTCGAGGCGGTAGAAGAGGCACGCCAACCCGGTCGACATGGCGAGGAGGCCGGAGCCGGGGCCGTAGATGATCCCGAGCCAGTCCACGACCTGGGGCGCGACGTTCACCGCCGCGGCGCCCCCATGCTCGGCCGCCCCGCTCGGAAAGCCGATCGCCTGCAGCCCGACGCCGGCGACCAGCGATCCGAACCCGGACGCCGCCTTGCTGGCGAAGGCCCAGCCGGCGAAGTAGAGGCCCTCGCGCCGCGCCCCGAACAGATGCTCGTGCTCGTCGGCGGCGTCTGCCATCATGGACGCGAACGAAATCGCCGCAGACGCCATCAGCGCGCCGCCGGCGAACACGGTCGCCGACAGGGCCGCCACGAGCGCGCCGCCGGTGAAGGGGAACAGCCCCACCAGGCGCAGCAGCGGCGGCAGCGTATAGGCAAGGCCGAGCCCGACGATGCCGACCAGCAGGACCGTCCGCTTCTCGACGCGCTGCAAGGCCGGCCCCGCGAACGGGGCGCCCAGCAGCAAGCCGCCGAACAGCGACAGCGTGACGAGCTGGATCTGCTCGGGCGGCAGCTTCCAGAAATAGATGTTGGTGTGGATGCCCAATGTGGAATGGACGGCGAGCGCGGTGAACAGCAGCAACGCGCCCACGAACAGCGCGCGGAACGAGCGGTTGCGGAAGATCTCCGACATCTCGCGCCCGAACCGGGCGTGGAACCGGCCTTCGCTCTCGGACGGCGGGTGCTGGCGATCGCGCGTCAGGTGCAGGGCGCGGATGGCGATGGTGGCGGCCACCGCGACCAATCCCGCCATCACCAGCGCGAAGGGCAGATAGGCGCCACGATCCGACAGCCCCTTCGCGCCTCCGAAGAACACGCCGAAGCCGAAGGTGACCGCGCAGAGCGCGCCCACCATCGCGAACCCCCAGCGCCAGGTCGCGATGGACGAGCGTTCCTCATAATTGTCGCTCAGTTCGGCCCCTACCGCGTTGAACGGCAACACGAAGAGCGAGATCGACACGCGCATCCCGATCGACAGCATCGTGACCCAGGCGAACAGCGACGCCGTGCTCAGCCCGTCGGGCAGGGAGAAGATCAGCACCAGGAACAGCATGATGCCGGGCGCCCCCACGGCCATGAACGGGATGCGTCGCCCCCAGCGGGATCGGCTGCTGTCGGACAGCGAGCCGATCAGCGGGTCGACCACCGCGTCCACCACCAGCCCCGCCGCGAGTGCCACCCCGGCGAGCGCGGCCGGGAGGCCGCAGACCGCGGTCACGTAGAAGAACAGGAAGATGTTCACCGCGTTGTTGGCGATCCCGTCCGCGATCGCTCCCATCGCATAGCCGAGCTTCAGGCCCATCCGCAGGGGTGGCAGGTTCCGTCCCGCCCCAGCCGTCCGCTCCATCCCGCTCCCCACCCGTCGCTTGTCCGGATGATCATCGCGTTCCCGCACGCCACGTCAACGACCTTCACCGGGCTGAGCATGCCGAGCCATTGCCCTTCGACAGCGGATGGCTAGACACATGGGGCTGCGCCGGTCGGATCGGCGCGTCCCGCGGCCGGGCTGGCGAGGAGCGCGCGATTGCAGGTTGAGGAACAGACCCGCCGGGCGGCGACGCTGGAGAGCGCCGGAGCCTGCGGTCGCCTGATCGCGTCGCGCGACTGGTCGGACACCACGCTTGGTGCCGTGGAGTCCTGGCCGGAGGGCCTGTGGACGACCGTCGCCACCGTCCTGCTTTCGCCTGTCCCGATCGTGATCCTCTGGGGCGAGGACGGCGTGATGCTCTACAACGACGCCTATTCGCTGTTCGCGGGCGGGCGGCACCCGGAGCTGCTGGGGTCCAGGGTGCGCGAGGGCTGGCCGGAGGTCGCCGACTTCAACGACAGCGTGATGCGGACCTGCCTCGCCGGCGGCACCCTGTCCTACAAGGACCGGGAGCTGACGCTGTACCGGCACGGCGCGGCCGAGCAGGTCTGGATGGACCTGAGTTATTCGCCGCTCCCCGACGCCACGGGCCGCCCGGCGGGCGTGCTCTGCATCCTGGCCGACACGACCGAGCGCGTCCGGGCGGAGCGCGCCCGGATGGAGAGCGAGGAGCGCCTGCGGCTCGCCACCGAGGGCGCGCGGATCGGGCTGTGGGACTGGGACCTGCGGACCATGCGCGGCTGGTGGAGCCCGCGCACGGCCGAGATCATGGGGGTGCCCCCGAACGACGAGATCACGCGGGAACGGCGCCGCGAGCTGGTCCATCCTGACGACCGCGAGCGGCTCGCGCAGCTGCTGGACCAAGCCTTCGCATCCGGAAGCGAGTTCGCGCACGAATACCGTGTCGTCCGGCCCGACGGAGATGTCCGCCACCTGTCCTCGCGCGGCATCATCATCCGCGACGATCAGGGACAGGCGCTGCGCACGACCGGCATGGTCGTGGACGTGACCGAGGAGCGGCTGGCGGCGGCGCGGCTGCGGGACAGCGAGGCGCGGCTCCGGCGCGCGCATGACGCCGGCGGTATCGGCAGCTACGAATGGGACATGACGGGCGGCCCCGGCCGGCTCTCGGACAGCATGCTACGCATGATCGGGCTCGCACCGGGCGGCAGCTACACGCTCAAGGAGATCATCGCGCCCGTCCTCGCCGAAGATCGCGGGCCGGTCATGAAGACGGTCGAGGCGATCGGTCGGGGCGTCGATCACGCAGAGACCGACTATCGCGTCCGCGACGGCGAGGGCCGCGTCCGCTGGATCCGGGACACCGGTCAGCTCGAACGCGACCAGGCCGGACAGCCGCTGCGCTGGGTCGGGATCGTGCAAGACGTGACCGAGCGAAAGCTGGCCGAGGAACGGCTGCGCGAGAGCGAGGCGCGACTGCGGGCCGTGTTCGACGCCGTACCGCTCGGGATCGTGCTGGCCGAGGCGCCCACGGGGAGGATCGTCGGCGGAAACGCGCAGGTGGAGGCGATCTTTGGCCATCCTCTCCTGCCTTCGGCCGATGTGGACGGGTATGCCGAGTGGCACGGGTTCCATCCCGACGGCCGACCCATTGCGGTCGAGGACTATCCGCTCGCCCGCGCCATGCGCGGCGAGGAGCGGCCCGAGCTGGAGGTGCTGTACCACCGCCCCGACGGCCGGCAGGTCTGGATCCGGCTCGCCGGCGCGCCGATCCGGGACGCGAACGGACACATCACCGGCGGCGTCGTCGCCTGCCTCGACATCGACCGCAAGCGCCGCGCCCAAGACGCGCTTGCGCGGCTCAACGAGACGCTGGAACACCAAGTCGCCGAACGCACCGCGGACCGCGACCGGATTTGGCGGCTCAGCACGGACGTGATGCTCGTCGCCCGCCTCGACGGGACCATTACCGCAGTGAACCCGGCCTGGACCGCCCTGCTCGGCTGGCGGGAGGAGGAGCTGGTCGGGCGGAGCTTCATGAACTTCATTCATCCGGATGATGCTGCGGCAAGCCTCGCCGAGGTCGGGCGGCTGTCGCAGGGAGCCACAACGTTCCGCTTTGAGAACCGCTACCGGGCCAAGGACGGCAGCTATCGCTGGTTGTCCTGGTTCGCCGTGCCCGAGGTGGGGCTGATCCACGCGGTCGGGCGCGATGTGACCGCCGAGAAGCAGGCCGCTGCCGAGCTGGCCGAAGCACAGGAGGCGCTGCGCCAGAGCCAGAAGCTGGAAGCGATGGGCCAGCTGACCGGTGGCGTCGCGCACGACTTCAACAACCTGCTCTCGCCCATTGTCGGCGGACTCGACCTCCTCCAACGCAAGGGCGTCGGCGATGAGCGCGCGCGGCGCACCATCGCCGGGGCGCTCGCCTCGGCCGAGCGCGCCCGGGTGCTGGTGCAGCGGCTGCTTGCCTTCGCCAGGCGTCAGCCCCTGCAACCTACCGCGGTGGACATCGGTGCGCTGGTGGAGGGGATGGCCGGGCTGATCGCGAGCACGCTGGGTCCACGGATCAAGCTGACGCTCGACGCTCCTGACGCCCTGCCCGCCGCCCATGCCGACCTGAACCAGGTGGAGATGGCGCTCCTCAACCTTGCCGTGAACGCGCGCGACGCCATGCCGGACGGTGGCGAGCTGGTCATCGCGGTCGCCGAAGCAACGGTCGGGACGGACGCAGACAGCGGGCTCAGGGCGGGTCGCTATGTCCGCCTTTCCGTCCGCGACACGGGCGTGGGCATGACGCCCGACGTGCTCGCCAAGGCGATCGAGCCCTTCTTCTCGACTAAGGGGATCGGCAAGGGCACGGGCCTGGGCCTGTCGATGGTGCACGGGCTCGCCGCGCAGCTCGGCGGCGCGCTGCGGCTGTCCAGCCGGCCCGGCGCGGGCACCACGGTCGAGCTGTGGCTGCCCGTCGTCGACGCCGATCCGGCGCACGACCCTGCCACGGGCGAGGACATGCCGTCCGCCCCACAGGCGGGAATCGCGCTGGTCGTGGACGACGAGGAGCTGGTTCGCGCGTCGACGGCCGATATGCTCGAGGATCTCGGTTTCCACGTCGTCCAAGCGGCGTCCGCGGCCGAGGCGATGTCCGTCCTGGACGGCGGCGCGCGCGTCGACGTGCTCGTGACCGACCACCTGATGAGCGGCATGACCGGCACGCAGCTCGCCTATGCGGTCCGGGAGCGAAGGCCCGAGCTGCGGGTGCTGATCGTCTCGGGCTATGCGGAGGTGGAGGGCATCGCGCCGGACCTGCCGCGCCTGACCAAGCCCTTCCGCCAGGTCGACCTGGCGACCGCGCTGGCGGTGGACGGCTAAGCGGCCGAAGCCGCCGCCTTGCCCGTGCGGCCGCTCATCGGCCGAGGATCGCGCGCAGCCGGCCGCGCGCCTCGGCGAAGCGCGCCTTGACCCGCGCGCCTGCGCCGCCCGGATAGCCGGTCGCGAGGCGGCGCTCGGCCACGTCCATCCAGCGGTCGAGATCGGCGGCGGCGGCGCGCTGGGCGGACGCGTCCACGCTGCCGATCCTGCCAAGCCACACGGGCGCGGTGTGCGCGAAGGGGTAGCTGTCCTGAATCGGCCAGGCGGACGCGCCGCCATGGACCCGCGCCGCGACCCAGCCGCCCGCCGGCACGTCGATCCGGCCGGCATAGCGTCTCACCGCGCCCGGTTTCAGGCTGTCGCCGCGCCAGGCGACCTGCCCGTTGACGATGATCTCGACCAACTGGACAGGGACGGGCGACGCCGCGTCCAGCGTCCACTCGACGCTGCGCGCGCCTTCGCCGACCACCTCGCCCGGCGCGCGGCCGGCCAGCTTGAAATCGAGGAGCGGCCCGGTGCTGACGAAGCTGCGCCCTTTTCGCACCGCGTCCAGATAGGCGTCCATGCCACCCGCACTCTCGGCGCGCGCATAGACCCGGGTCGCGCCGATCGCCATGGTGCGGTGGAAATTGTGCATCGTGTCGCTGCCGCCCGACGGCGCGATCGGCAGGCCCAGGTTGAGCAGCCGATACCAGGCGTCCGCCGTGCCCAGCTCGTCGCTCCACAGACACGCGATTTCGATCGCGTCGACATCCCCCAGGAGCGCGTCCGGTACGAGCTCGAGCGGCAGTCCGGTCGGCTCGCCCCCGGCCGGGAAGGGCTCCCGCACCGAGACGGGATGGACGTAAATGCCCAGCCCGCCATGCGTGCGCGCGAAGCGGAGCGCGTCGTAGTTCGCCACCTCGCTTTGCGCATAGACGGGATAGCCCGGTCCGAAGAACCAGGGCGCGAACAGCGCGTCCGCCCCAATCACGCCGACATGGCCCAGAAAGTGCGACCGCACCTCCTGCGAGAAGCGGATCAGCGGCGTCTCCGTGCGCCGCCAGCCGGCCCAGCGCCGATCGACCAGCGTCGTCTGCAGGTTGGCGAGCTGCGGCGTGGCGACGTCCAGCCCTTCCGCCCGCATCATCGGGACCAGGTCCTCGGGCTCGAGCTGGAACGGCCCGCCATAGTTCAGATGCGTGTGCAGGTCGGCCGACCGATAGCCGCGTGCGTGCGCGTCGAAGCCGGTGGTCGGCAGGTCGATGTCGATCACCGCCTCCTCGCCGGCGCGCACGGTGCGGCGGACCTCGGCCTCGCCGTCCCAGCCATGCGTCGCGCGGATCGTAAGGGCGCCGGCGGGCACCTCCAGCGTGACTGCGCCCGGCGAGTGGAAGAACAGGCGGCCATGCTGCCCGTCGAAATAGGTGATGCCGGCCGCCGGGGCGGCAGGATGGCCCTGTCCGTCCGTGACGGCGAGCCGCGCCGGCAGCGCGGCGCCCGCGCGCCGCGTCCTGACCGTCACGCGTGCGCTGCGCTCGCCCAGGTCCCAGGCGACCGGGCTCTGCTCCTCGATCGCTCCGCCGGCGACCCCCGCCCGGTACAGGGCGAACCGCTCGTCGCGCAGGGGCTGCACGAACCAGACATGCCCGTTCGGTCCCCAGGCGGGCGAGAGCGGATAGGCGGCGTCGCTCGCGATCCGGATTGAGTCCCCGCCGGCTGCGTCGAACGCGACCAGCCGCCAGCGATCGCCGTCCGGCACGCTCGCGACCAGGCTGCGTCCGTCGGGCGAGGCGCTCAGGCGCAGCTGCGGCGCGAGCCCCTCGGACCGCAAGGTTCGCCGCGCGCCGTCCTTGAGCGACAGCAACGCGATGGTGTCGCTATAGGCCGAGACCTTGGCGACATAGGCGACCCCATCGCCGCCTTGGACGGGCACCGGGTTCAACTCCTGGCCCTTGTCCGTGGTCAGGCGCGTGCGCGCGCCGCTCGCCACGTCGACCCGCCACAGATCGAAGTCGCCGGCCTCCGCCGAGCTGTAGAGCACTGTGCGACCGTCGGGCGCGAACACCGGGTCCATGTCCATGGCCGGGCTGTCCACCAGCACGCGGGTGCGTCCGCTCGCGCGGTCCAAGAGCATGATGGACAGATCTCTTCCGTCATCGCGGACGAAGACGAGCGAACGTCCGTCCGGTGACCAGGCGGGCCGCGCATCGACGCCGCCGGCCCGCGTCACGCGTCGCGCCTCGCGGCTCGCCACGTCCATCTCCCACAGCCAGCCGCGCGCGGCGAAGGCGACGGTGCGGCCGTCCGGCGACGGAGCAGGATCGGTCGGCCCCTGCGAGAAGGTCGGGAGGTTGAACCCCTCCAGATAGACATGGTGCGACACGCCCGCGACCTTGGGGTAGCGGTTGGTCCACTCCGCCCGCGCCGTCATGCCGACTGCGCCGATCAGCGGGAGCGCAAGGAGACCGGCAGATCGGAGGCGCATAATGAGAACCCTTGACGCGGGAGGAACCTGTCCAATAGCGCCCCCTCAACCCCGTCCGTCCAGCGAATTCGCCTCTGGCTCAGCAGATGACGCCCGAACGAGCGAGGCGCCGCGCCCGCTCACGATTCGGGCCGCGCTGGAGACACTAAGCTACTGGAATCGCGTTGCCGAGCTGCTAACCTCTGCCTCCGACACAGCATGGGTGCCGAGATGACCATCGATCCGCCCTATGAGCCCGCGACCATCATGGGCGGGCTCTACGGCGACGGCGCGATCGCGCCGCCGGGCGCGTTCACCCCCGAATGGGCGGACCGGATGCGCGAGGATATCGAGCAGCTCTTCGCCGAGGCGCAGGCGATCCCGGGCGGCGCGCTGCCGCGTGGGCCGGAGCGCTATTATGTCGAGGTCGCGCCCGAGCGGGTGCGCGGCTTCGTCGACATCGCCACCCATCCGTGGTTCGTGGCGGTGTGCGAGGCGGTGCTCGGCCCGGACTATCGCATCGTGGAGATCGGGTTCGACATCCCCTTCCCCGGCGCGGCCGACCAGCCCTGGCACCGCGACTTCGCCGCGCCGGAGGCGACGATCCAAGGGCGACGGCTGAACTCGCTGGCGTTCAACCTGACCGCGGTCGACACGCTGCCGGAGATGGGGCCGTTCGAGATCGCGCCCGGAACGCAGTGGGACGACATCGCCCCGTTCGGCGATCCCATGTTCCCACCGCGCGACCTGTGGGGGCGATATTCCGCCCGCGCTCAGCGCAAGCTGCCCCGACGTGGCGATCTGTCGGCGCGATCGGCGCTGACAATTCATCGCGGCACCGCCAATCGCTCACAGATGGCGCGCCCCGTGCTGGTCGTCGGTGTCGACGCGCCCGACGCGAACAACGCCGCGCACCACGACCTTCAGGTCACGCCCGCTTATCTGGCCGCCCTGCCCGCGCGCGTGCGGGACCACCTGACCTGTCGCGTCGTGGATCGCCTGACACCCATCGTCCAGGCGCATGTCATCGAACGGCTGGTGGTCGAGACCGGCTGACATGGCGGTCGCCGCCACCCCTTGCTAAGCCGGTCGCATGTCCGGAGATCCCGCGCGCCACCCCCCGCCCCCGTCGCGTACGCCGACCTCGTACGACGTCGCGCAGCGCGCCGGCGTGTCGCAGTCGGCGGTGTCGCGCTGCTTCCGGCCGGGCGGCAGCATCGCGCCCGAGACCCGCGCGCGCGTCCTGAAGGCGGCGCGGGAGCTCGGCTATCAGCCCAACGCGATCGCGTCCGGGTTGAAGGCCAAGCGCTCCAACCTCGTGGCGGTGCTGATCTCCAACCTCACCAACCTCTACTATCCCGAAGTCCTTGCCGGGCTGACGCGGCAACTCAACGCCCGGGACAACCGCGTCCTCCTGTTCGCGCTCGAGACGGAGGACGAGGTGGATGCGGCGCTCGACCAGGTCTGGCGCTACCGGGTCGATGGGGCGATCGTCGCCGCCCGCCTGTCCGCCCCGCAGCTCCGGGCGTTCCAGCGCCACCGGGTTCCCGTCGTCCTCTATAACCGCTGGTCGGACGGGTCCGACCCGGTCTCCAGCGTCTGCTGCGACTCGCCGGGCGGGGAGCGGATGCTGGTCGATCGCCTGCTTGCGGCGGGACACCGGCGGTTCGGCCTGATCGCTGGGCCGGAGGACAACACCGTCGGGCGCAGCCGCATCGAGGCGGCGCGCACCCGGCTGGAGCAGGCGGGGCTGACCCCGGTCGTGGCGGGGGGGTCGTTCGACCACGACAGCGGCGCGCAGGGATTTCGCCGGCTGATGATGGCGAACGACGGCGCCATCGACGCGGTGATCTGCGCCAACGACCTGATGGCGATCGGCGCGATCGACGCGGCGCGCGAGGATTTCGGGCTGGACGTGCCGCGCGACGTCTCCGTCGTCGGCTTCGACGGCGTCGGCCCGGCCGCCTGGGCGAGCTACCGGCTCACCACCGTGCGCCAGCCGGTGAACCGCATGACGGAGGCGGCGGTGGGCATGCTGCTGGAGCGCGTCGCCGACCCCGATCTGCCGCCCGAAGTGCGGACGCTGACGGGCACGCTCATCACCGGAGCGTCCGCCCGGCTGGGTTAGTTGACTGCGCAGGCAAAGCCCGCCACCCCTGCCCGGAGAGCAGAGGGGAACGTCATGGCCGCCGCGCCGATCACCCGCGTCCGCCACCAGGACATCAACGACATCCTGCAGCCGCGTCACGAGCGGCGCCAGGAGCTGACCGGGTTCGACGACGTCTATTCCGACATCGTCCACTACATCGCCTATTGCACGCACCGGATCTGGGCCGAGCGCTCGGTCGGACTCATCTATTCCCATTACGACCCGGCCGTGACCGTGAACACGCCCTATGGCGTCACGGCGGGCGTCGAGCATGTGATGGCCTCCACCCTGGCGATGATGCAGGCCTTTCCCGACCGGGAGAGCCGGCTGGTCGACGTGGCCTGGACGGGGAACGCCGAGCAGGGCTTTTACACGTCGCACTTCGGGCAGAGCACGATGACCAATCGCGGGCCGACCGTCTATGGCCCGGCGACCGGGCGGCGGGCGCATATCCGGCACTGCGCCGACTGTCAGATCAAGGCCAACCAAATCCACAACGAATGGCTGGTGCGCGACAACGGCGCGCTGGTGCGGCAGCTCGGCCTGGAGCCCGCCGAGGTGGCGGCACGGCTCGCCGCGGCGGAGGCGACGTCCGGTGTCCGCGCGGTCGTGCCCGGCCTGCCCGAGCGGAGCCAGGGTCAGCGGCTGCCGGTTGCGCTCGCCACGCCGGTGCACGGTCGCGCGGACCGGGTGCGTCACATGCTGCACGATGTCTGGAACCGTCGCCTCTTCGACCGGATCGCCCTCGCCTACGACCCCGACTGCGCCGTCCACACCGCGCCGGGGCTGGAGCTCGACGGCGTCGAGGGGCTGCAATGGTACATGATCCGCATGCTCGCCGCCTTTCCCGACGCCGAGCTCCGGATCGACCATGTCTGCGAGGTGGACGAGACGGACGGACCGATCGTGGCGGTCCGCTGGACGCTGGTCGGCACGCATCGCGGCGTCGGCCTGTTCGGCGCGGCCACGGGGCGCGTGGCGACGATCCTGGGCATGAGCCATTTCCGGTTCGGCCATGAAGGCGAGGACGCGCGCATCGTCGAAGAATGGACGGTCTGGGACGAGATCGCCGTCCTAAAGCAGCTCGCCGCGCCCGTGGATGCGGTGACCGTGGCGTGAGCGGCGCGGCGGCGCGCGCGGAATGGCGCGCGGGCTGGCCGGTGGTTGGCGGCGCGGCCTTGGGCCTCGGGGTCGCGCTGCCGGCGTGGAATTACTATTCGAGCCTGTTCGTCGTCCCGCTGACGCAGGAGTTTGGCTGGACGCGGGGAGAGCTGGCGCGGGCGAGCGCGCTCTCGCTGATCGGCGCATTCGCGGCGCCCTGGATCGGCAAGTTCGCCGACCGGCTGGGCGCCCGCCCGGTGCTGGTGTTCGGCCTTGCCGCCTATGGCGCGGTGCTGGCAGGCTTCGCCGCGCAGCCGGGATCGCTGTCGGTCTATGCCGCGCTGATCGTGCTGCACACGGGCCTGGGGCTCGCCGCGGGCGGCGCGATCTTCTGCCGCCCGGTGGCAGGCTGGTTCAGCGTCGCGCGGGGGATGGCGCTCGGCATCACCATGTCCGGCGTCCCGCTCGCGGCCGCGATCATCACGCCCGCGTTGCAGGCCGTGATCGCCGGCGCGGGCTGGCGCGGCGGATATCTGTTCCTCGCCGCGCTGGCGGTCGGCATAGGTATTCCCGCCACGCTCGCCCTGGTTCGCGAGCGGCCGGTTGCGACGGAGGACGCGTCCTCGGCGGAGGGAGGCGATTGGAACGCGATCCTGCGCGCGCCGCGCTTCTGGCTGCTGTTCCTGTCCCTCATTCCGGTGAATACGGCCGGGACCGGCATCATGAGCCAGATGGCACCGCTCTTGACCGACGCCGGGCAGAGCGCGGCGTCGGCGGCGTTGCTCCTGTCGATCTTCGCAGGCGCGGTGATCGTCGCGCGGCTGGCGGCGGGCTGGGGGATCGATCGATACCCGCCGCACATCGTCGCCGCGGTGGTGACGGGGACGCCGGCGCTCGGCTGCGTCGTCCTGCTGCTCGGGCCGCCGTCGTTCGCGGTGGCGGCGCTCGCGCTGATGCTGGTCGCCGTCCAGCAGGGGGCGGAGATCGACCTGGTCGGCAACCTGATCGCCCGCCTGTTCGGGATGCGCCATTATGCGACCGCTTACGGCGCTTGCGTCTTGGCGCTCGGCCTATCGGGTGCGGCCGGCGTGCTGCTGTTCGGCCAACTGCACGACTGGTATGACGGCTACGGCACGGCGCTGTGGCTGTCCGCGCTCGGCTATGCGGCCGGCGCTCTGCTCCTGTACGCGCTCCGTCTTCGCCCCGGCGAATGAGACGGGGTGGCCGCCGCGGCGACCCCTACCCGATCAGAACCGCGCGCCCGCCCGCAGACCCCAGGTGCGCGGCAGGCCGTAGACGCCGTTGAGGCTGCGGTTTGCGCCAAAGGCGACGCGGTTCAGCACCGCCGTGTTCTCGACGTTCTCGACGAACGCTTGGACGCTGAACCGGTCGTCGCCCGAGCGCCAGGTCAGCCGCAGGTCGGTGCGGGTGAAGGCGGGCTGACGCCCGAAGTCGGGCGTGAAGGCGGTGTTGATGAAGCTCGACGAGAAGTAGCTCTGCACGCTCGGCGTCAGCGTGCCGCCGCCCAGATCGACATCATAGGCGAGGCCGAGCTGGATCACGAACTCCGGCGACAGCGGGGTTTCGGAGACGAACTTCTCGCCGTTCGTGCCCGTGCCGCCGAGCACGTAGTTGTAGACCGGCAGGGTCACGCCGCCGGAGACCTGCGTCGCCGGAACCCGCAAACCGTTCGGCGCGGTCAGAAAGATCTGTTGGAACCGAGCAGGGTCGCTGACGACGTTCGGGAAAGCCGCGCCCTGCGGCCCGACACCAATGGAGTTGATCTGCAGCGCGGCCTGCCGGTCCGCGATTTCGGCCGCAGTGGGCGCGTTGGGATTGGCGAACCCCGGTACCGGGACGCAGCCGCCCGACGACAGGAACCCGGCGTTGCACAGCCCGTTCGCCTGCGTTCCGAAGACCAGTTCCGTGTCGCGGGCGTTGAGATAGTTGAACGCGGCCTGGAAGGTCAGCCGCTCGGTCGGCTTGAAGATCGCCTCGATCTCGGCGCCATAGGCACGGCTCTTGCCGGCGTTGGTGATGATGGAGACGGTCGTCAGCCCGTTGGGCGCGGGCAGGCTGTTCTGCACCTGAAGGCCGGTGAAATCGTTGTAGAAGAACGCCGCGTTGATCTGAACCGTGTTGTTGGCGAAGCGGTTCTTCGTGCCGATCTCGTACGCGGTCACGATCTCCGGCTCGAACGGGATCACCTGGCCGGTGATCAGGTCGAGCACGTTGTTGAAGCCGCCCGAGCGGACACCGCGCGAGACGCTGCCATAGACCATGTTGTCCGGCGTGATCTGGTAGTCGACCGCGCCGCGCCACGTCGAGAAGTTGAAGTCGCGATTGCCGCACTGGATGGCGAGTGCGGTGTTGGCGTTGGTCGACGTGGACGTCGTGCTGGCCGGGTTGTTCCCCGCGGTGTTGTTCGTCGGTGTCACCTGTGTCGGGCAGGTGTAGTTCACCGGCTGGCGCAGGTTAAAGGCGAGGAAGCCCGGGGTGCCAGCAGCGTTGTTCGCCGCGGTCGCCGTGATCCCCGCCGCATACCGCTTCTGATCGCTTGTATAGCGATACCCCCCGGTGAAGCGCAGCTTGTCGAACAGCGTGTAGGACGCCTGCACAAAGCCCGCATAGGATTTGGTCTTCACGCGCACCGGTGCGAAGTTATCGGAGCGGATCGCGCTGATCGGCGTATTGGCCGGGAACGCGGCTCCCGGCAGCGCGCTGACGCCGAATGCGGAGATGGCGGGCTGGCCCGCGACCGGATAGTTGGTGAAGTTGTCGGAGAAGAAGATCTCCTCGACATCGTCGTCCAGGTAGAAGCCGCCGATGATCCACTGGAAGGGCGAGCTCGTGTCGTTCGACAGGAGCTGCAGCTCCTGCGTGATCGTCCTGGTGTAGGTCAGGTTCGAATCGATCGCGATCGGCGCGGACGAGAAGTCGTTGTCCGACTGCCGCAGCGCCTCGAAATCGGTGTAGCTGGTGATGGAGCGCAGCCGGACCGGGCCGACGTCGTAGTTGATCAGGCCGGAGAACTGCTTCTGCTCGGTCGTGCGCTCGACATTGGCGTCGAAATTGATCCGCCACGGGTTGCGCTCGATCGGCACGCCGACATCCGCGCCGGGCGCCACGTCCGCGATGCCGTCGCGGAAACGCGAGTTGAATGGCACGGGCACCGCCGCGCCGAGCACGGTCGGAAAGGACTGTCCGTTGAAGCCTTGCGCGAAGGTCAGCGTGCGTCCGTTGGGAAGGGTGATCGACCCACCGGGGCCACGGACCAGCGACGGTGCGGCGAGCGTGCCGATCGACTTGTAGCCGAAGGCCGAGATGCCGTTGCCGCCCTGCTTGTAGTAGGATGCACGGAGCTGCACATCGAGGCCGCTGCCCGGCGGCGCGATGCGCAGGATGCCGCGGATGAAGCCCGCATCCTCGTCGCCCAGATCGTCGCCGGTCGAGGTGTTGATCACATAGCCGTCCTGCCGCTCGTAGCTGCCGGCGACGCGGAAGGCGATGCCTTCGGAGAGCGGCACGTTGACGAAGCCCTCCGCGCGCACGCGATTGAACCGGCCGACGATTGCATCGACGCCCGCCGAGAACTCGTCCTTCGGCACGGCGGAGTAGATGGCGATATTGCCGCCCAGCGAGTTGCGGCCATAGAGGGTGCCCTGCGGCCCCTTCTGGACCTCGACCCGCTCCAGATCGACGAAGGCGGCGAGCGCCTGGCTGGTGCGCGACTGGTAGATATCGTCAATGTAGAAGCCGATGCGCGGATCGGAGTTGGCGCCGATCGCCTCGGTGAACACGCCGCGGATCGCCGGGCGCGCGTCCGAGCCGGACCGGCCGATCCGGACGCCGGGCGCAAGCTGCTCGATGCGGTTGATGTCGGTGATATTGGCCTGCTTCAGCGCCTCGCCCGTGATCGCGGTGATCGACAGCGGCACGCGCTGCAGGCTCTCCTCGCGCCGCTGCGCGGTGACGACGATATCGCCGATCTGGCCCGAGTCCGTGTCGGTGCTGTTGGGCAGCGAGCCCGATGCGTCGGCGCCCGCCGTCCCGGCCGAGGTCTGGCCGGTTTCGCCGGATTGTTCGGCGGGCGAGCCAGTCTGCGCCCATGCGGGAGCCCCGAGCAGCGCCAGCGCCGCCGCGGAGCCGAGCAGGGCGGCGCGGCCGCCCCGGAAAAACGAAGCGCGCCTGCCGTGGCATCATCCCTGTCCTCCCTGTCCCTCGGGGCGGTGTCCTCGGCCCCTATCTGGTCGAAAGGCTATGCCGACGATTTCGCGATTGCAATCGCAGTCACTCACTTTCGCAGCGTGTATGTCACTTTTACGCAACATACCTTCCTGCGGCCTGTGACGCTCGTTCTTTTCGGTCCGGAAGTAGAGCCCATCCGGCTTGATTGCGGATGCAGAGCCATGCAGGGTGGCGCGGAAAAGGAGGGGCGGCATGGAGGTGACCCGCGCGGAGGACGTGCCGCTCAACCGGCGCGTGATCGCGTTCGTCGTCCTGATGATCTTCGAGTTCTTCTACGGCTGGTCGTGGAACACGGTGGACGTGCTCCGGCCGCAGATCCGCGAGTCGCTCGGCCTGACGCTGACCCAGGCGGGCTCGACCTATACGGCGCAGAGCATCGGCGCGATGGTGGGCGCGATCCTGCTCGGCATGCTTGCCGACCAATGGGGGCGCCGCCGCACGCTGTTCTGGGTGGTCGTCGGCTATTCGGTCTTCGGGGGGCTCGGCACGATCGTGTCGAGCTACCCTGCCCTGCTCGCCCAACGTTTCTTCCTCGGCTTCTTCCTCGGCGCGATCTTCCCGGTGCTGATCGCGACCTACATGGGACTGTTCGCGGACCATCTGCGCGGCAAGCTCGCGGCGCTGGGCCAGGGCACGTACAACCTGTCGGTCATCGCGCTCGGCCAGGCGTACCGCTTCTTCGGCGAGAGCGGGGATTGGCACACCCTGCTCTGGGCGGGCGCGATCCCGTCGCTGGTGCTCGCGCCCTTGATCTTCGTCCTCATCCCCGACGACCGCCGTGTCCGCGCCTGGGGCGCCGACGCGGCCCCGCCCGCCACCGCCAAGCTGCCGATCGTGGAGCTGTTCCGACCCGATCTCCGGCGGATCACCTTCCTCCTGTTCCTGCTCGTGGGCATGAACTTCTTCGCCTATCAGGCCTTTGCGGGTTGGGTGACGACGTACCTGAAGGAGGTGAAAGGCTTCGACGCGAACGTCGCCGGGGACGTGATCAGCTGGCAGTTCATCGGCGCGGTCCTCGGCGGGTTCTTCTGGGGCTGGTTCTCGGACCGCTACGGCCGGCGGCTCGCCGCGATCGGCTTCTTCATCGGGGGCGCGTCCGTGCTCCTCTACCTCACCCTGCTCGACACGCCGAGCGCGCTTCGGCTGGGCGGCGCGCTCTGGGGCTTCATGATCACCGCCTCGGTCGCATGGGCGCCATGGATGAGCGTGCTGTTCCCGGCGCACCTGCGCTCCACCGCCATGTCCATCTTCAACTGGGGCCGGATCATCTCCATGACGGCGCCGCTCGTGACGGGCGCGATCGCCGACAGCTTCGGGCTGGCGAGCGCGATGCTTCTGTCCGCGATCGGCTTCGGGCTGGGCGGCGTGGTCTGGCTGATGCTGCCGGAGCGCAGCGGGCACGTGCGTCGCGTCGAGGCGCAGGCGCTGCCAGCATGACCCTGCCCTTCGCCCTCCCCAAGCGTCCGCCCGTGACGCGGCTGCGCGGCCGCACGACGGCCGAGCTGCGCGCCGAGACCGGCGAGCGCACGCAGGCGCTCCCCGGCTTCGAGCCGCAGTGGCGCGACATCGTCCATTATATCGTCGGGATCACCGAGGAGATCTGGTCGGACCTGGCGGTCGACCGCATCCGCGCGACCTATGCCGAGGATTGCGTGATCCACACCAGCATGGGCACGAGCCGCGGCGTCGACGGCGTGATCGCCGGCACGGTGCAGTCGCTGTGGGCGTTCACCGACTTCACGACCGAGCACCTCAATGTCGCGTGGAGCGAGGAAGACGGCGGCGATTTCTACACCAGCCATCTCGGTTTCGCGCGATCCACCAACACCGGCGCGACGCTGTACGGCCCCGCGACGGGCCGATCACTGGCGCGGCACTTCGTCGCGGACTGCGTCAGTCGTGACAACAAGATCCACACCGAATGGCTGGCGCGCGACAATGCGACGGGGTTGATCCAGATGGGGCTGCAGCCGGTCGCGGTCGCGCAGGCTCTGGCGCAGCTGCCCTCGGCCGAGCCGCTGGTCCCGCTGGCGACCGACGCCCCGATCCCGGACGGCGACCCCGCGACCCCGGGCGGCTGGTGCGCGCGGCAGTTCGCCCGCCGGAACGCCCGCGCCTTCGCCGACGCCACGGACGCCTATGCCCCCGACGTGACCGCGCACTGGCCGGGGCAGCGGCGGGCGGAGGGTCCGCGCGCGGTCGCGATGCTGATGGTGGGGCTGCTCGCCAGCGTCCCCGACGGGCGCTTCCGGGTCGAGCATGTCTGCTGGACCGACGACCCCGACGGCCCGATCGTCGCGGTGCGCTGGCGGCTGGACGGGACGTCATCGCCCTTTGGCGCGCTCGGGACCATGCCGGCGGACCGCCCGGTCGCGCTGATCGGCATGTCGCACTACCGCTTCGAAGGCGGCGCAATCGCGGAGGAATGGACCGTGTTCGACGAGGTGGCCGTGCTGACCCAGGCCTACCGGGCATGAGCTGGGACACAGCGCCGGAGGTCCGGTCGCCCGTCGGCCGGCCGATCACTGAACTGCTGGAAGAAGGCCCGCGCCGGCAGGAGCTGCCGGGCTTCGAGCCGGTCTATCGCGATTTCGTCGACTACATCATCCGCTGCACGCACCGCATCTGGGAACAGAAGAACCCGGGCCTGTGCGTGACGCATTATGGCGAGGATTGCGCGATCGAGACGCTGGCCGGGCCGGTGACAGGCGCGGCGACGGTGGTGCGCAACACGACCGCCGCGCTCGCCACCTTCGCGGACCGGCTGGTGATCGGGGAGGACGTGATCTGGTCGGAGGACGCGCCGGGCGTGTTCCACAGCTCGCACCGGATCATGAGCCGCTCGACGCACATGGGCGACGACCCGGTGTTCGGCCCGGCGACGATGCGGTCCAACGGTGTGCGAACGATCGCCGACTGCCTGTGCCGCGAGAACCGCATCGTCGAGGAGTGGCTGGTCCGCGACAATCTGCGCGCGCTCTGGCAGCTGGGCGGGGACGCGAGGGAGACGGCGGAGCGGCTGGCGGCCGCCGACCGCGAGGGCGATCCGGCCCGCCATGCCTGGCGCGCGGCGAAGATCGCGGAGGTTCGGGAGACGCCGTCCGTCGAGGTCGCGGACGATCACCCAGCGGCGATGCCCGCCCACGCGCTGCGGGTTGCGCTGATCGAAGGCTTGCACGGGGAGGCGGCAGCGGCTTTCTCTTCGGCGGCCGAGATCCGCTGGCCCTCGAACCGCATCGGCTTCGGCCGGGGTTTCTGGATCGGCTGCCTCGCCCAGCTCGGGGCGACATTGGGCGACCTCGCCTGGCGGCTGGAGCATGTCGCCGCGCGGCCGCTGCCGGATGGCGACGTGGCGGCGGCGCTGCGCTGGTCGCTCGCCGGGCGGCACGACACGGGCGGGGTCTGGGGACCGGCGACCGGGCGCGAGATCCTCGTCATGGCGGTCTCGCACTACCGGCTCCGCGCGGGGCGCATCGTCGAGGACATCACGATCTGGGACGAGCTGGCGGTGCTGCGCCAGGTCGCGGGAGGGCTGGGCGCATGAGCGCGGCCGAGGAACTGCGCGCCCTCCTGGTCGGCCGCCGCCCGCCCGCGGGACTGCTGCAGACGGTGCGGCTGGAGCTCGGCGGCACCGAGTATTACGGCGAAGAGGCGGTGCTGGAGCGCGGCCGCGCCGCGCCGATCGACCTGGCCCGAGCCGAGGAGGTGCGCGGGCCTGCCAGCCTTGCCCTGTTCAGCGACGGGGTGGCGGCCATCGCCGATCTGCACGGCGAGCGGATCGGACGGGTCTGGGCCGTGGGGGCGCTGCCGCCGGGCGAGCCGGAGGCGGCCGTCATGGTCGCGTTCGACGCTGACCTGCGACAGGCGCGTGCCTCGGTCTTTCTCTACGCAGCCGATCATCCGGGTGCCACGCCCGACCTGCTCGACCGTCTTGCCGCTGCGGGGGAAAGGCTGGTCGGCGCCGAGCCCGGCTACCGCGCCCGCGCCTTCCTGATCCGCGCCTGGGGCGACGCGGCGCGCGGAGCGGGGCTGTTCGCGCTCCATCGGCTCGGGCCGGCTCCGGTCCGACCGAGCGGCTGGGCCTATGCCGCCGTGCTGATTACGGCCGGCGAGGAGCGCGTGGTGGCGGACCGTCCGGCACAGCCGATCATCCACCATCGGCTCTGACGCACGGTGCCGGCCACCCCCGTCCTGCTCGCGGGCAATATGTGCGACGCCCGGTTGTGGACGGAGGAGGTGCGCGCCGCGCTTCCCGGCGCGGTCGATGCCGACCTGAGCCAGGACGATAGTGTCGCCGTCATGGCCGATCGCGCGCTGGCGGCCGTCGAGGGCGCGCTGCTGCCGGTCGGCTTCTCGATGGGCGGCATCGTCGCGCTGGCCATGGCCGAGCGCGCGCCGGAGCGGATGGCCGGGCTGGTGCTGCTCGACACCAATGCGTCCGCCGATCTGCCGGAGCGTGCGGCCGCGCGCCCACGCCAGCAGGCCGAGGTGCGCGCCGGTGCCCTCGAGCGCGTGGTCGTCGAGGAGCTCAAGCCCAACTATCTCGCGGCCGCGAACCGGGGCGACGCCGCCATGCTCGCGCTGCTCCGCGAGATGGCGCTCGCGCTCGGGCCGGACGTGTTCGTCCGGCAGAGCGAGGCGTTACGGACCCGGCCCGACCTGCGCCACGTCCTGCCGGCGCTCGACGCGCCCGTGCTGCTGATGTGCGGCGCCGAGGACCGGCTTTGCCCGCCAGACTGGCACCAGGCGCTGGCGGGCGACGCGCGCGTGGCCACGCTCCACGTCGTGCAGGACGCCGGTCACATGCTTCCACTCGAACAGCCGGCCGCGCTCGCGGCGGCGCTCACCTCCTGGACCAAGGACCTCGCATGACCCGCATCCTCACCACTCATGTCGGCTCGCTGCCGCGGCCCAAGCCGGTCTCGGACATGCTGGTCGCGCTCGAACGAGGCGAGACGGTCGACCTGGCCGAGGCCGACCGCGTCTTCGCGGCCGGGGTGGACGAAGCGGTAAAGCGGCAGGTCGAGGCGGGCGTCGACATCGTGTCCGACGGCGAAATGGCGAAGATCAGCTACGCCACTTACATCAAGGACCGGATCACCGGCTTCGACGGGGACAGCCCGCGCCGCCCGCCCGCGGATCTGGAAGCGTTTCCGTCGTTCCTGGAACGTCAGGCCAAGGGCGGCGGCACGCCGACCTATCGCCGCCCCCGCTGCGTCGGGGAGGTCGCGCCCAAGACGCTGGATCCGCTCCATGACGACATCCGGCGGTTCGACGCCGCACGCGCCGCGCACGGCTCGCCCGCCGGCTTCATGAACGCCGCTTCGCCAGGCGTGATCGCGCTGTTCCAGCCCAACGACTTCTATCCGACCGACGATGCATATCTGGAGGCGGTCGCGGAGGCGATGCGGCCCGAGTACGAGGCGATCGTCGCGGCGGGGCTGATCCTGCAGCTCGACAGCCCCGATCTCGGGCTCGGCCGGCACATGATGTACAAGGACCGGAGCGAGCCCGAATATCTGCGGCTGATCGGCCGCCACGTCGCCGTGCTCAATTACGCGCTGCGCAACGTGTCCGCGGCGCAGGTCCGGATGCATGTGTGCTGGGGCAATTACGAAGGTCCGCACCACTGCGACGTGGAGATGGCGACGATCCTGCCGGTGCTGATGACCGCCAAGCCGCAGGGCCTGCTGTTCGAGACGTCGAATCCGCGCCACCAGCACGACCATGAGGCGTTCGCCGAGCAGCTGTCCTCGATCCCGGCAGACAAGGTGCTGATTCCCGGCGTGATCGACTCGACCACCAACTTCATCGAGCATCCCCGCGTGGTCGCGAACCGTATCCGGCTGTTCACCGACCTGGTCGGCGCCGACCGCGTGATCGCGGGCACAGATTGCGGCTTCTCCACCTTCGCCGGCTTCGGCGCGGTCGATCCGGAGATCGCCTATGCCAAGCTCGCGACGCTCGCCGAGGGCGCGGCGCTGGCCAATCAACGGCTTGCCGCGTGACCCCCTCGAGGGAGACTCCCCAATGACGTTCAAAGAGCGCATCGCCTCGGGCCAATTCACGCTCGGCACGTTCCTCAAGACCCCGTCGCCGATCCTGGTGGAGGTTCTGGCGACGTGCGGCCTCGACTGCCTGTGCCTGGATGCCGAGCATGCGCCCTTCGACCGCGCAAGCCTGGACGCGTGCATCTTCGCCGCGCGGGCGTGCGACCTGCCGGTGCTCGTGCGTCCGCCCAGCGCCGCGCCCGAGCACATCCTGAACGCGCTCGACTGCGGCGCCGACGGGGTGCTGCTGCCGCACATCCGCTCGGCGGCGGAGGCGCGCAAGGCGGCCCGGGCCTGCGCCTATGGCCCGGGCGGGCGCGGCTATGCCGGATCGTCGCGCGCCGCGCGTTACGGCCAGGCGAGCATGGCGGAGCACATGGCCGCGTCCGCCGCGCGGACCACGGTGATCGCACAGATCGAGGACGTGGAAGCGCTGGACGAGCTGGATGCCATCGCGGCCGTGCCCGGGATCGACGCGCTGTTTGTCGGCCGCATCGATCTGACCGTCGCCCTCGCCGCCGCCTCGCCCGACGCGCCGGAGGCGCTCGCGGCCGTGGACCGGATCGTCAGCGCGGGTCGCGCGGCGGATCGCACCGTCGGCATGTTCGTGCCCCGCAACGAGGACGTGGCGGGCTGGCGGGCCAAGGGCGCGAGCCTGTTCCTGCAAGGCTCGGAGCACGCGTTCATCCGCACGGGCGCGGCGGCGATGCGTCGCGCTGTCGAGGGCTAGGCTCCGCGGACCAAGAACAGCACCGCCCCGGCGAAGCTCGTGAACCGGCGCGCAGGGCCGATGGGGACCGTCAGCGTATCGCCCTCGCCCAATTCCACCTTTGCGCCGTCGACCAGCACGCTCGCCATGCCGCGATGGACGAAGACGACCTCCGGCCCTGTCGCCACCCCCTCCGCCGCGCCGCCGGCGGGCAGTTCGATGCGGGTGAGCGTGAAGCCTTCCGCCGGCGCAAGCTGGCCGCCCTCTCCGATCACCAGCCGCTCCCCCGGCGCGGACGCGCCAGGGGAGCGGGCGATCACGGTTTCCGCGTCGGCGGGGGAGATCCGACGCATGGCCGCGACCTGTTCGGGACTCGTGACCGGCATGGCCGCGACGCCCGCGGGCGGACGCTCGCCCTTCACCGTGTCCACCAGCGCGCCGTTCTCCAACAGCACCAGTCCGTAGTCCTTCGCCATCTCGAACACGCGCGGCGCCCAGGTCACCCGGCCGGGGTCGTCGCCGCCCAGCACGGACCAGAGGAAGCCCGGCGCGTCGCCCTCGCCGATGTTGGTGAAACCGCGAAAGGCCTGGGTCGGGAAGCTGACCACGTCGCCGGGCTCCGCTTCCACGCTCGCATCGTCGGCATTCTCGCCGAAGTCGAACCGCCAGCGGCCGCTATGGACGACGAAGACCTCGGCGGTATCGTGACTGTGCTGCGAGTTGACGCAGTTCGGCGGCTGGCGCGCGCCGCCGATGTTGAACCCGTGCGGCTCCGCGATGTGGACGTGCTGCTCGGGGTTTTCCGACACGCCCGGGCCGATGATGGTGAAGTTCTCCTTCGCCTCGGACCCCGGTGTGCGCGTGTCGATGAAGGCGTTGTAGCAGGGCCGGAGATCGGCGTAGCGCACGACCCGCGCCTCCAGCGATTGCGTAGTCCAAGCCGGTGCGGGCGCATCCGCGGTCGCTTCGGTCACAAGTTCCTCCCGCTCCTCACCCAAGCAGGCTTGAAGTGCTTTGCATTCGCAGTCAATAACGCTGCATGCAAATCGGCGGGGCGGCGGCGATCTGGCGGGGCGAAGTCGACTCCGGGCATCTGCTGCGCGGGGGCGACCCGATCGGCGAGGGCGACGGCCCGGCGTTCGTGCAGCAGGCGCTGCTCACACCGCTTGCGACGGCCCTGCCCGGCTACGAAGTCCGGACCGACCTTTCGGTGACGGGCTGGTTCGACGGGGCCGAGTGGCGCGCCACCAGCGGCCATGTCCTCGGCGTCTGGACCGCGCCGCTGTTCGGCCTGCCCGCGACCGAGCGTCTCGCCTTTCTGCGCTTCGGCTGCTTCGAGCGGCTGCAGGACGGAAACTCGGTCGAGACGCTGTTGCTGCTCGACCTGCCGTCCCTGATCCGCCAGGCCGGGCTGTGGCCCCTCGCCGACCCGCCCGGGCCGGATCTGATGGCGCCGCCTCCCCTCGCCGTCGCCGGCGAACCGGACGAGAGCCTGGCGCTGGTCGAGGCCATGATCGCGGGCCTGATGCGATACGACGGCCGGGATCTCGCCAGCATGGGGATGCGCGACTTCTGGACGCCCCATTTCTCCTGGTTCGGCCCGGCCGCGATCGGCTCCTTCCGCGGCCATGCCGATTACGAACGGGGCCATCAGCGCCCGTTCCTGACCGCCTTCCCCGATCGGGTCGGCGGCAACCACCGCGCACGCATCGCCGAAGGGGCGCTGGTCGCCTCGACCGGCTGGCCTAGCATCCGCGCGACGCACACGGGCGATGGGTGGCTCGGCTTGCCGTCGACCGGCCGGCCGGTGACGATGCGCGTGATGGACTTCTGGCGCGCCGACGCGGGCCGCCTCGCCGAGAATTGGGTGATGATCGACATCCCCCATCTGCTGACACAGTTGGGCGTGGACCTGCTGGCCCTCGCCCGCGCCAAGGGAGGACGATGATGGCGGAATGGCTGAAGCGCGGCGCGGCGGCGGCCGAGCGGGCGGAGTTGGACCGACAGGTTCGCGACACGGTCGAAGCGACGCTCGCCGACATCGCCGAACGCGGCGACGCCGCGGTGCGCGATCTGTCCGTCAAGTTCGACCGCTGGGATCGCGACGATTACCGCCTGTCCGATCGCGAGATCCAGGACTGCATCGACCAGCTGTCGGGTCAGGACCTGAAGGATATCGAGTTCGCGCAAACGCAGGTGCGCAACTTCGCCCGGATCCAGCGCGACACGATGCACGACGTCGAGGTGGAGACCCTGCCGGGCGTGGTGCTCGGGCACAAGCACATCCCGGTCAACGCCGCCGGCTGTTACGTGCCCGGCGGCAAGTACCCGCTGCTCGCCTCCGCGCACATGAGCGTGATCACCGCCAAGGTCGCCGGGGTGAAGCGTGTCGTCACCTGCGCCCCGCCTTTCGAGGGCAAGCCAGCGCCCGCGATCGTGGCGGCGCAGGCGATGGCGGGCGCGGACGCGATCTATGCGCTGGGCGGCATCCAGGCGGTCGGCGCGATGGCGCTGGGCACCGAGTCGATCGAGGCGGTCGACATGCTGGTCGGTCCCGGCAACGCCTTCGTCGCCGAAGCCAAGCGCCAACTGTTCGGCCGCGTCGGCATCGACCTGTTCGCCGGACCGACCGAGACCATGGTGATCGCCGACGACAGCGTCGACGGGGAGATGTGCGCGACCGACCTGCTCGGGCAGGCGGAGCATGGCCCGGATTCCCCCGCGATCCTGATCACCAACAGCCGCGCGCTCGCGCAGGACACCATGCGCGAGGTCGAGCGGCTGCTGACGATCCTGCCCACCGCCCCGATCGCGGCCAAGGCATGGGAGGCCTATGGCGAGGTCGTGCTCTGCGAGGACGAGGCGGAGATGGTCCGCGTCGCCGACGACTATGCGAACGAGCACGTCCAGGTGATGACGCGCGACCCGGACTACTTCCTGAAGAACATGACCAACTACGGCGCGCTGTTCCTGGGGCCGCGCACCAACGTCGCCTATGGCGACAAGGTGATCGGGACCAACCACACGCTGCCGACGCGCAAGGCGGCGCGCTACACGGGCGGGCTGTGGGTCGGCAAGTTCCTGAAGACCTGCACGTACCAGAAGGTGCTGACCGACGAGGCGTCGACGCTGGTCGGCGAGTATTGCAGCCGCCTGTGCGCACTCGAGGGCTTCGCGGGCCATGGCGAGCAGGCCAATCTGCGCGTCCGGCGCTATGGCGGACGCAACGTGCCCTATGCGGGACGGGCGGAGCCGCTGGAGATCGCGTGACGCTCCCGGCGACCCCGTCCTTTCGCCTCGACGGGCGCCGTGCGCTGGTGACCGGCGCGGGGCGCGGGATCGGGCTGGCCGCCGCCGCAGCGCTGGCGGAGGCGGGCGCGGCGGTCACGCTCGTCGCGCGATCTGCGGGCGAAGTCGAGGCCGCGGCGACGTCTATGCCAGACGCGGACTGGGCCGTGCTCGACGTGAGCGATCTGGAGGCTGTGGCCGCCTTCTTTGCCGAGCGATCTGCCTACTCCATCCTGGTCAACAATGCCGGCACGAACCGACCCAAGCCGCTCTGGGAGGTCACGCCCGACGATTACGATGCGGTGCTCGACCTCAACCTGCGCGCCGCCTTCTTCGTCGCGCAGGCGGCCGCGAAGGCGATGCTGAGGGACGCGGTGCAGGGCAGCCTGATCCACATGGGGTCGCAGATGGGCCATGTCGGCGGCCCCAACCGTTCGCTCTATTGCGCTTCGAAATGGGGGCTGGAGGGGATGAGCAAGGCCTTTGCGCTCGATCTCGCGCCGCGCGGCATTCGGTCCAACACCATCGCGTCGACCTTCATCGAGACGCCCCTCACCCGTCCCTTTTTCGAGGATGCGGCGTTCAAGGCGAGCGTGCTCGCCAAGATCAAGCTTGGCCGGCTGGGCCGGGTCGAGGACCTGATGGGCGCGGTCCTGTTCCTCGCGTCGGACGCGTCGGGGCTGATGACCGGGACCAGCCTCGTCGTGGACGGGGGCTGGACCGCGGAGTGAGCTACCGCTTCCATGCGAGCGCTCCGCCCGGCGAGTGGATCAACGACCCCAACGCCCTGTTCTTTCGCGACGGCCGGTACCAGCTGCTCGTCCAGCATGCCGCCGACGCGCCCGACTTCAAGCACATCGGCTGGGGCCGCCTGTCCAGCCCCGACCTGATCGACTGGCGCTGGGAGGGCGTCGCGCTGCCGCCGGACGCCGAGCACTCCCGCTACTCGGGTTCGCTCGTCGGCGACCGCCTGTTCTTCACCGATCACGATCGCGGGCGCGTCTGGCAACGCCAGCGCCAAGCCCTGCTCGCGCCCGACATCGGCTCTGCGCGGCTGCTGCCCGGCAGCTTCGGTCCGGAGGGCCGGAACGCCCGCGATCCCTTCGTGTGGCGGAGCCCGCAAGGCTGGCGGATGCTGGTCGCGCTGCCCTGCGACTGGACCGACTGGCGCAACGACCGGCGTTCGACCCTGCAGCTCTGGGGATCGCCCGACCTGGAATGCTGGGAGCAGCTGGCGGTGATCGGGCCCTGGTCGCCTGCCGGGGTGCTATGGGAGGTGCCGGCCGTCATCGACTTAGGCGAGCGGCAGGCGCTGATCCTGTCGCTGGTGGACCGTCGTGGTGACGAGACGCGCTGCGAGGTCCGCTACTGGCTGGGACGTTTCGACGCGAACGGGTTCGCCCGCGACCCAAGCGCGCCAGCGGAAGGGTTGCTGCTCGACCATGGGCCCGATCTGTACGCGGCGATCCCGAACGATGCGGATGGCTGGCCCTCCCCCGAACGTGTCGTCGTGGGCTGGGCGTCGAGCTGGCGCACCGCCCGAAGCTGGGCCGCACCAGAGGCGCGTGGCGGCGGCCCGATCGCCATGCCCCGTCGGGTCAGCCTCGCGGGCGATCGCCTGCTCTTAGCCCCCGCCGTCCAGCGCCGTGCGGACTGGATCGGGGAGCTTAGGCCCGGCGCGCCGTTGACGATCAGGACCGACACCGCACGGCTCGCGATCTCGATCGAGCAAGGCGAGGTGAGGGTCCGTCGGGAGGGACCGGACCTCTGGAACTACAGCCGAACGGCCGCCCTTCCCCTCATCCGTGGCGAGGCGGCGCACTGCTTCATCGACGGCCCCCTGATCGAACTCTTCTGGTCCGGCCTGACCGTCACCGCACTCCTTGCCGGCGACGATGCCCCTCGGGTGACGCCGACCCCTGACTGAGGGACCGGGTCCCGGAGAGCGCCACCCTTGCGAAGCGTCCGGCCAACGGCGAACCGGAGACTTCCAGCGCGTCCGAGTCCAAACGCACTTGGCCTGGCCAATCGCCCGCCGACAATCCGCGAGCTTCCTTGATGCCTGCACGAAATGTTATATTGTCACCCGCCTGAGCCTATGGCAAGCGGGGGTTCGCCGCACTGCTTTCCTGCGGGGCAAAAAGTGAAAGGGAGGAAATGGGGAGTTTAGCGCTGGTCGCTCTCGGCACCGCTATGGCTGCGTGCGCCGCATGCCCGGCCCCGGCGCGGCCGCCTGCTGACGAGCCGGCGCGCGCCATCGATGCTACCGAGCGCCCCGAAGTCGGGGCGGATGAACCCGCCGAAGGGGACGTCATCACCGTCACCGGATGGCGGCTTCGTGCGCTGGACGAGGTAGCGCCGACTGCAAGCCGCCTCGGCCTGTCGATCCGGGACATACCCGCCACGGTCGACCGGATCGGCGCGGAGGAGATGCTGACGCGCGGCTTCCGCACGGTCGAGGAAGCGACCGTAAACCTCCCTGGCGTCACGTCCGGCGGCACGCCCGGCAACCCCGCGCTGTTCTCGATCCGCGGCTTCACGGGCTCGCAGATCACGATCCTGAAGAATGGTCTGTATTTGGGTCCGGCCAACATGGTGAACCGGCCGGGCAACACGTTCAACCTTGCCGGCATCGAACTGATCAAGGGACCGGCGTCGGTGCTGTTCGGACAAGGGGCGATCGGTGGAGCGGTCAACATCATCGACAAGCGGCCGGACCTGCGGCGCGACGAGACGCAGGCGCTAGCGTCTTATGGCGGTTTCGACACGCTGAGCCTCGGCGTCGGCGGCAATCGGGTGCTGAGCGACGCCGCGGCGATGCGCGTGGACGTCAGCTATCACCGCACCGGCGGATTCGTGGACGACGCTCCGGCCAGCTCCCTCAACGCGACGGGCTCGCTGCTCGTGCGGGCCAGCGCCAACCTGTCGGTGCGGCTCGACCTGGATTACCTGCAGGACGTCCTGTCGCCCTACTTCGGCACGCCCCTCGTGTCCGGCGCGTTCGCCGCTCAGCCGATCAGGGGCATTCTGAGCGCCGCCGACGGCTCGGTCGTGGATCGCCGCCTGCGCTTCCGCAACTTCAACGTCGAGGACCAGGTCGCGGAAAGCTGGCAGGTCTGGCCACGGCTCACAGTCGACTGGCGTCCGACCGAGAGCGTGACGATCGCGAACACGACCTACTGGTTCCACGCCCAGCGTCGCTGGATCAACGCCGAAACGTTCGTCTTCAACCCTGGCACCAATCTGATCGACCGCGATCGGTTCTTCGTCTTCCACAGCCAGGATCTGATCGGAAACCAGCTCAGCGCAACTTTCGGCCAGAGGCTGTTCGGCCTGACGAACCGGCTCGTCGTCGGTCTCGATTATAGCCACCTCGATTTCGTCCGGACGCGCGGCTTCCCCGATGGCGACAGCGTCGATCCGCTGCAGCCGGCGCGCGGCCGGTTCGGCCCGCTGGTCGCGCGGGTCAGTCCGACGCGCTGGGACCAGGGCGCGATCTTTGCGGAGGACGTGCTCAGCCTCGCGCCGACCGTCAAACTTATCACGGGTCTCAGGGCCGAGCGGCTGTGGCTGACACGCGAAAACTTCAACGTGGACGGCCGCTTCAACCCGAACACGAGCTTCGAGCGGACCTACGAATTGTTCAACTGGCGCGCCGGGCTGACCTGGGACGTGCGCCCGAACGTGACGGCTTATGCGTCCTACTCGACGGGACGCGATCCGGTCGGTTCCAACATATTCCTGGTCAACGCTGGGGAGAACTTCGATCTCTCCTCCGCGCGCCAATACGAGGCCGGGGTAAAGGCCGATCTGGCGAACGGGCGCGGCTCCCTTACGCTTGCCGCTTACGACATCGAGCGCCGAAACATCCTGACGCTGGTCGGCCGCGAGACATTGGCCGCTGCAGGCGTGCAGCGATCGCGCGGGCTGGAGGCCACGGGCGAGTTCAAGCCGACCGATCAATGGACGTTGATCGCCAACGCCGCCTATGTCGATGCCCGCTACGGCAGCTTCATTGACCCCAGCGCGGGCGTGGATGCTTCCGGCAATCGCCCGGCGAACGTGCCGGACTGGACTGCGAACCTGTGGACCACGGTGCGCGGCGTAGGCGGCGTACCGCTCGAGCTGGGCGGCGGCCTGCGCTATGTCGGCGAACGGTTCGGCAACACGGCCAACTCGCTTCGCCTCCGCCCGTATATGACGGGCATCGTCTACGCCACCTATGAGCTCTCGCCCAGGTTGGCGCTGACGGGACGGATCAACAACCTATGGGACGAAACGTTCGTGCAATGGGCGGACGTGTTCTATCCGTCTCAGGTCCAATTGGGCGAACCGCGCCGCTTCGAGATCAGCCTGCTTGGCCGGTTCTAATCGACGAAGCCTGACGGCGGTGCTGGTCCAGGCGCATCGATGGCTGGGCGTGGCCACATGTCTGTTTTTTGCGATGTGGTTCGCGAGCGGGGCGGTCATGCTGTTCCAGCCCTTCCCATCGCTCCCGCGGGCCGAAGCGCGCGCGATCGCCGGCCCGATCGATCTTGCCGCCGTCCGGATCGCGCCCGCGGACGCGCTGATGCGCGCGGGGGGTGCCGCGGATGGGCTTCGCCTGGTCCAGCGCGCGAATGCGCCGGCCTATCTTGTCGAGACCAGGGCGACGACGCTGGCGATCGACGCGACAACCGGACGGCGGCTGCCGCTTCTCCGCCCCGAGCAGGCGCGATCGATCGTTGCGAGGAGCGCACCCGGCGTCGCCGTGCGGGTGGTCGGCCCTTATGACTACGACCAGTGGATCGTCCATCACCGCTTCGACCCGGTGAGACCGGCCTATCGCGTCGACCTCGCCGACGCCGTCGGCACGACGATCTACTTATCTGCCAGGACAGGAGAGCCCATACAGCGTACGACCCGGTCCGCTAGGGGCTGGAACATGGTCGGCGCGGTCCTTCATTGGATCTACCTCACCCCGTTACGGGCCGATTGGGCCGCCTGGGACCGGACGGTCTGGTGGATCTCCCTCGTCGCATTGGTGACGGCCGTCGCCGGCGCGACGCTTGGCATCGTCCGCACGCGCGCAGCCGGCCGCAGCTTGCGCCGGGGCTGGACCCCATATCGCACGGGCTGGCTTCGCTGGCATCATCTGGGAGGTTTGGGGGTCGGAGCCTTTGCCGTGACCTGGGTCTTCAGCGGGTGGCTGTCGATGGATCACGGTCGGCTGTTCTCCACCGGCCGGCCGAGCGCGGCGGCGACCCGCGCCTTTGCGGGACTGCCGCTCCGCCAGGCCGCCGAGGCGTTTCGCCTCGAGACGCTGCACGCCGCGACCGGCGTTGCGGAGCTGCAATTTCAGGCGATCGCGGGCGAGCCGGTCGCTGCCTCCTGGCGACCGGACGGGTCCGCCTTGCTCCTTACCGCTCATGGCGCTCCCCTCTCGCGCGACGCCGCCGATCGCCTGATCGCGCGCGGCGTCGCGGCGGCGTGGCCGGGGCAAGTGCGTGAGGGCGAACCCGTCTTGACCGCGGACTTGTATGCGCAGGCCGAAGGCTGGCCAGCTACCGTCCGCGCCTATCGTTCGGGAAAAGCACGGCTGACTGTCTATGCCGATGTGGATACCGGCGAGATCCTGACGGCGATGGACGCGAGCCGGGCTCGCTACGCCTGGCTGTACTACGGGCTGCATACCTTCAAGGTCCCGGCTCTGATCGAGCGACCCGGCTGGCGGCGGACGATCGTGCTGACGCTTTTGGGCGCGGGATTCCTGTTCAGCGTGACGGGAGTTGTGCTGGCGGTGCGCCGCCTAAGGCGAACGTCCGCGCGTGGCAGGTCCTCGGTGGGGGTATGGCAGCCATCGACCCCCGTCGTGAGTTAGTAATGATATACCATTGCAGACTCGTAAGGTCTGCTGCATGGGCGGCCCCATGTTCCAGTCGAGCATGTCCCAGCGGCATCCGGTCCGCCCAGGGTTCGCCCGGCTGACCCGCGAGCGGGTGCTGGATGAGCTGGCCCGGTGCGACCGCCCCATCGGCGCGCACGCCCTGACGCAAAGGCTGAGCGACAGTCTCGGCCGGCGCGTCGCCGTGAACAGCGTGTACCGGATCATCGCGGCGCTGGAGCGCGAGGGCGCGGCCAGGCGGGTGGAGAGCGTCAAGGGCTGGGTGCGGGCCGGCGAGGGCGAGTCCGGAATCCTGCGCCTGGTCTGCTCTCGCTGCGCGGCGGTGGACACCGTCGCCGCGCCGTCCATCGCCCGCGACCTCACGCAGCTTGCGCGCCGCGCCGCCTATCGACCGTCGCATCTGGTGCTGGAGCTGATCGGCACGTGCGCCCGGTGTGCTGCCGCCGACCCCCCGGCCCGCGACGGCGCGATAACGCCCGCGCGCGCCTGATCCCCCTTTTCCAGGAGCCCCCATCATGACTGCGACCGACCGCATCCCCGTAACCGTGCTGACCGGCTATCTCGGCGCCGGCAAGACGACGCTCCTGAACCGGATCCTCAGCGAGAATCACGGGCGCAAGTACGCCGTGATCGTGAACGAGTTCGGCGAGATCGGCATCGACAACGACCTGATCGTCGATGCCGACGAAGAAGTGTTCGAGATGAACAACGGGTGCATCTGCTGCACCGTCCGCGGCGATCTCATCCGCATCATCGAAGGCCTGATGAAGCGCAAGGGCGCGTTCGACGCCATCGTGATCGAAACGACGGGCCTCGCCGACCCCGCGCCTGTCGCCCAGACCTTCTTCGTCGATGATGACGTGCGCGCCCGCGCGAGCCTCGACGCGATCGTCACCGTGGTCGATGCACGTCACGTCCTGGCCCGGTTGGAGGACAGCCATGAAGCGGAGGAGCAGATCGCCTTCGCCGACGTGATCCTTCTGAACAAGACGGATCTGGTGAGCGAACAGGAGCTGGAAGAAGTCCGCCAGCGCGTGCGCTCGATCAACGGGCAGGCCAGGCTCCACGAGACCCGGAACTGCGTGGTTCCGCTGGACGAGGTACTGGAACGCGGCGCGTTCGATCTCGACCGCATTCTCGAGATCGAGCCCAACTTCCTGTCCGAGGACGATCACGAGCATGACGACGCGATCACCTCGGTGTCGCTGAAATCGGACGCGGCGCTTCGGCCCGAGCTCTTCATGCCCTGGTTGCGCCAGCTCACCGCGGAGCAGGGCCAGAACATCCTGCGGCTGAAAGGCGTGCTCGCCTTCTGGGGCGAAGACCAGCGCTATGTCGTCCAGGGCGTGCATATGCTCCTCGACGGGGATCACCAGCGCGACTGGCGGCCGGAGGAACCGCGGACGAGCCGCATGGTGTTCATCGGCCGCAACCTGGATCCGGAGGCGCTGCAGCGAGGCTTCGAGAGTTGCGCGGTGCGCGCGAGCTGATGGCGACGCTCGCGAACGAGATGGCGCTGGTTCATCGCCACGGCCGGCACATTCTGCTCGACGGCGAGCCTACGGCCATCCTGTGGCTCGGTGCGACCGCCGCCGTTACGCTCGGCAATGGCAGCGTGTGCTGGATCGAGGACGGCGCTGAGCCGTCGGCGTGCGCCGTCCATGCCGGGGCAATCCTCTCCGCCTGTCGCGATCCGGCCGGCGCTGGCGTCGTCACGGGCGGCGACGACGGCGCGGTCCGTCGCGTCCTCCCGGACGGCGGCGTCGAGGAGCTGGGTCGGTTCGAGCGCGGGTGGGTGGAGCACCTCGTCTCCTCCCCCGCCTCCGGGCTGCTGGTGGCCGGTATCGGCCGCGAGGCGGTCGTCTGGACGAGGGGTGCGACCGAGCCGTCGCACCGCTACGCCGTGGGCTCGACCATCGGCGGGCTCGCGCTCGACGGCAAGGGCAAGCGGCTCGGCATCGCGCACTATAACGGCGCGACGCTCGTCTATGCCTCGACGCCGAGCAGCGGCCGTCTCGCGCTGAACTGGATCGGCTCGCAGCTCGCCTGCACGCTGAGCCCGGACGGACGATATCTGATCACCGCTCTCCAAGAGACGGGACTGCACGGGTGGCAACTCCCCGAGCTGCGCGACATGCGAATGTCCGGCTACGCCGCGAAGACGCGCAGCTTCTCCTGGGATCGTAGGGCCAAGTGGCTCGCGACCAGCGGCGATGCGCGCGCGATCCTGTGGCCGTTCGAGGGCAAGACGGGCCCGATGGGCAAGGCGCCGCTGCTGCTCGCCGAACGCAAGGGCGCGCTGGTGACCCGGGTCGCGTTCCACCCGCGCGACGACGTCCTGGCGGTCGGCTACAGCGATGGGACGATGTTGCTGGTCCGGCCGGCGGACGATCGCACGCTGCTGCTCGACGATGGTGGAGCTTACATTACCGCGCTCGCCTGGAGCGACGACGGCGCCCGGCTGGGCTGGGGCGACGAGGACGGGCGGATCGGCATCCTTGACATGGAGGCTCGGGCGTGAAGAGCCCGTGCGTGAGCGTGTGCCGCTTCGACGGGCGCACGGGCTGGTGCGTCGCGTGCGGGCGGACGCTGGCCGAGTGCCGCGAGTGGAAAAAGGCTCCGCGGCCCCGCTTGCTGGCGATCGAGAGGGCGCTGCCCGCGCGGCTGAACAAGCTCACCGAGCGCGGGATCCGGGTCTGGGAGGACCAGGCATGATCGACCCAGCTGCGCTCGGCCTCGTCTTTCTGCTCGGCCTGCGCCACGGTCTCGACCCCGACCACATCGCCGTGGTCGACAACCTGACCTTTCGCGCCGTGGAGGCGCGCTCGCCGCTCGCGCCCTGGACCGGCACGCTGTTCGCGCTGGGGCACAGCCTGTCAGTGGCGGCGGTGGCATGTGGCGTGTCGCTCCTGTCCGGCGCGCTGACCGTGCCGCGCTGGGTCGGCCCAGGCTTTGACGTTGCGGTGGTCGTGCTGCTGGTTCTGGTCGGCGTGCTGAACCTGCGCGCGTTGCTCGGCGACGAGGCATACCGCCCGGTCGGCTGGCGACAGGGGCTGGTGCCCGAGCGTCTTCGTCGAACGACTAGTCCGCCCGGCGTGCTGGCGGTGGGAGCGATCTTCGGACTCGTGTTCGACACCGTGACGCAGGCGGCGGCATGGGGCGCGGCTGCATCGGCGGGCGGCGGGCTGACGGGCGCGCTCCTGGTGGCGGGCGTGTTCGCGGCGGGCATGGTGCTGACCGACACGGCGGACAGCTGGATCGTGGCGCGGCTGCTCGGCTCGGGTGGCGAGCCCGCGCGTGTGGGCCGCTACCGGCGCGGCGTGGGATGGCTGATCGTGGGGCTGTCGTTCGGCATGGCCGCCTATGCGCTGGCGGGCCTGATCGCGCCCGCCGCGTTGCTTCAGGACCCTTGGCCGACGGTTCTGGGCGCCGGCCTTGCCGCGCTGGTCATCGCGGCGTCGGTCGGCGCACGACGCGGGGAGCAAACGGCGTGAGCGTCGCCCCCCGGGCCGCCGATGCCGGCGATTTCCGGCGGGAGCTCGCCGACCCGGCATGCCCGGTGGTGGTGCTACCCCGCCCGCAGCCGCTGTCGCGCACGACCATCGCGCGGCAACTCGCGCGCGGCGGTTTCGTCGATCACGCGGAAGGACCGCCGGACGCCATCGCCGCCGCCTTCGCGACGCTCGGTCCCGATCTTGCCGTCGACGCGTGTGCGATGGCGCGGATGCTGTGCGGGCTGATGGGGTGCGGCACGGTTCGCGCGCGCCTGGAGGGCGTGACCACAGATCACTGCAAGCGGCTCCACGTGGACTATGTGGATCTGCGCCTGATCACGGCCTATGCCGGCGACGGAACAGAGTATTCGCGCACCGGCGATCCCCAAGAGCTGGAACGGCTGCCCACCGGCTGGATCGGGCTGTTCAAGGGCGCGATGTTCGGCGAGGGTCACACACCCTGCCGGCACCGCTCGCCCCCGATCGCAACGGCTGGCGGACGACGGCTTCTCCTGGTCGTGGACACGCCGGCCACGCCGTCTTGACCACCGGTGCCGACAAAGTCGTGTCGTCATTGGCGGACGGAACCTGTCGCGACTGATGCACAAGGCAACGTGAGGGCGTTCGGCCCTGGTAAGTAATCCCTCTCACGCTCCGCCTGCATCATGGTTGCGATCTCCGTCGCTCCGATAAGAGCGAACCTACAACTCGCTCGCGATTGGTCAGGCCAAAAACCGTTTGACAGGGACTGAGCTGGATTTCAGCGTCGTGAGATGGATCGCCGCGCCTTCCTGCTCGCCGCTACGGCATCGACGGTACTGGCTGGCACGTCGAGAGGGCAGGTCGCACTGAAGGGGCCGGACGGGCTGTATCGCTTCCCGCCCGCTGCCGGTCCGACCGTCGATTTCCGCCGCTTCGTCAAGCGCCCGGTCACCGTCGCCACCGCCGAGATCCTCGTGGTGGACGGCCGACACCAATTCGTCCGCGTCACCTCCAAAGAGGGCGACGAGGGCGTGGTGAAGGCGAACAGCCGGATGGAAGAGGTGACGAGCCTGTTCCACCAGCTCGCGAAGCCCGCCTTCGTCGGAAAGGACGCGCGCGACCTGGAACCGATCATCCTCTCCCTGTACCGGCGCGAGTACAAGTTCGCCGGCCTCGCCTTCTGGACGGCGGTGGGCCATCTCGAGCTCGCGTTGTGGGACATGCTCGGCAAGGCGGCGGGCCGGCGCTGCGTTGACTTCATGGGGCCGGTGCTGCGCGAGCGCGTGCCGATCTACCTGTCCAGCCTCGACCGCAACTCGACGCCGGAGGCGGAGGTCGCGGCCATCGAGCGCGGCGTCGCGGAGACGGGCGCCACGGGGTGCAAGATCAAGGTTGGCGGCCGCATGAGCCGCAACGCGGATGCCGCGCCCGGCCGGTCGGAGGCGCTGGTCCGGCTCGCGCGCAAGCGGCTCGGGGATAGGTTCACGATCTACGCAGATGCCAACGGCTCCTACGACGCGCCCGCCGCGATCGAGCTGTGCCGGATGCTCGAAGACCATGGCGTCGCCATGCTGGAGGAGCCCTGCCCTCATGAGGACGTCGAGATGACGCGGCAGGTCGTCGATCGGGTCCGCATCCCGATCGCCGGCGGCGAGCAGGACGGCTCCATGGAACGGTGGCGCTGGTATCTGGAGAATAAGGCGCTCGAAGTCCTCCAGCCCGATTTCATGTACAATGGCGGCATGCTGCGCACGCTGCGCGTACAGCGCATGGCCGCCGCGGCGGGCGTCGGGATCGCGCCGCATTACCCGCGCAATGGCGCGGAGACGGTGGAGCTGCTCCACTTCGCGGCCCAGGCGTCCAATCTCCACGGGCTGCAGGAATACCGGTTGAAGCCCCGCAAGCTCGATTTCGCGCACGCGCCGGTGATCGGGCCCAAGGACGGCCACCTCACCCTGCCGCCGGGACCGGGCTTTGGAATACGCTACGATCCCGGGCTCTGGCCCAAGGCGACCCGGTTGTAATCGACCGCGCGGCCGTTCACCGCGACGTCCTCGAAGCGCAGCCGCTCCACGTCTCGGATGCGGTCGGGCTGCGTCGCGCGGGCGACGCGGATGTCGGACAGGCGCACGTCCTGCACGGGCGCACGCGGCACGCCGACGATGTCGAAGGCGCGCTCCGCTTCCGCGCACCGGACGCCTGACACATGGAAGCTTCGGTAGGTCGGCGGGGCGTCGCCGCCGCGATAGCTGTGGTAGTCCGTGGTGAAGTTCACCAACGTCTTGGTGCGCTCGACCCGGACGTCCCGCACGCGCACCCGCTCGATCACACCGCCGCGGTCGAGATTGGCCTTGAAATAGAGCGCGTGTTCGGCGCCGGGCACGGTCAGCCGCTCCACGAGGATGTCGTGCGCGCCGCCGGACATCTCACTCCCGATCGCAAAGGCGGCGGCGATTGAGGTGCGCATCTCACAGTCACGCACCCGGATGCGCGACGAGGGGCGTCCGACGCGCCAGCCGTCCTGGTCGCGGCCCGACTTCACCGCCACGCAATCGTCGCTGACGTCGAAGCGACAGCGCTCGATCAAGACGTCCTGGCACGAGTCCGGATCGCAACCGTCCGAGTTGATGTGCTTGCTGACGACGTCCACATTCCGGACGATCACCCGACGGCAATAGACGGGATGGATGACCCAGAAGGGGGAATCGCGGAACGTCGGCCCGTCGATCAGCACGTCCTCGCATTCGATGAACTGGACGAAGGCCGGGCGGAGCCAGCGCCCCTGGCCGAAGACGCGGTCGCGGACGGGCACGCCTTCTGCGCCCATCCGGCGCAGCTCGTTCTGGGCGGGCTTCTGCCGGTCGCGCCAGGGTAGGAAATGTTCGCGTCCCCCACCCTCGAACGTACCGGGACCCGTGACCGCAACGCGGCGCGCGCCGCGCGTGTACAGGAGCGGTGAGTGGTTCCAGACCTCCGTCCCCTCCCAGCGGGTGAACACGTTGGGGTAGAAGCGCGGGTCGGGGCTGAAGCGCACCACCGCGCCTTGCGCGACGTGGAGCTCCACGCCGCTCCTGAGCCCGATGGGCCCGTCCGACCGCCACAGCCCGGCCGGCACGATCACGCGTCCGCCGCCCGCGTCGTGCGCCGCGCCGATCGCGGCCAGAATCGCTGGGCGAGAGTCATGACCAAGGCCCTCGCGCGCACCGAAGGCGGTGATCGGGACGTCGCGGCCGCGCGGGCGGATGGTCGCGCAGGCGCCGAGCAGGCTCGCGCCGCCTGCCAGGACGTCGCGACGTCTCATCCGTTCGCCTTGCGGGCATAGTAGCGCCGAAGCACCTCCCAGGCCTGCTTACGCACGCCGGTCTCGGAGATCAGGCCCTTGCGGTTCCAGAAATCCTGGAAGCGCGCATGCCACCGGCGCGGCGAGCGAAAATCCTTGAGCACCCAGGGCGAACAGCCGACGCAACCGGGCGTGCGGTCCACGAGCTTGAGCTGCTCCTCGAACAGCCAGGCCTGGTAATCCTCCGTCCAGCGCTCAGCGCGGCCGCCGCGATGGCCGACGCGCGCGTCGGCCCCGAATTCGGAGAAGAGGAGCGGCTTGCCGTAGGGCGACGTGAAGGAGACCTGCGCAATCTGGTCGGGCGTGCGGCCCGTGTACCAGGCCTCATATTGGTTGACCGCGAGCACGTCGAGCTCGCGGCCCAGCGGGTCGTCGACGACGAACCGGCTCTCGCCCTCGCGCGCGCCGCCGACATCGGCGTTCTTGTTGAGGGCGGCGGTGACCAACCGGGTCGGGTCCAGCGCGCGGGCGTGATGGATCAGCTCGGACAGGAACCGGGTGCGCGCCGGCGTGATCGGCGTCTCGTTCGCGACCGACCACATGGCGATCGCCGCCCGGTTGCGGTCGCGGCGGATCATGTCGCCCAGCATACCGCGCGCCAAGTCGAGCGTGCGCGGGCTGTCATAGGCGATGTCCTCCCAGTAGACGGGGACCTCCGCCCAGACGAGCAGACCGAGCTCGTCCGCAAGGCGGAGCGTCGTCTCGCCATGCGGGTAGTGCGCCAGGCGGACGAAGTTGCAGCCCAGCGCCTTGGCCTCACCCAGCAGCCGACGGGCGTCAGCCTCCGTCATGCGCCGCGTGCCTTCCGGGCCGATCGGCTCTTCGTGCAGGCTGATACCACGCAGGAAGACGGGGCGGCCGTTCAGCAGCAGCTCTCGCCCACTGGTAGCGATCGTCTTCAGCCCGATGCGATCCCGAAGCCGCTCCCAGCGCGTCTCGATGGTGACCTCGTGCAGGACCGGGCGTTCGGGGCTCCACCGGGCGAGGTGGGCGGGCGCGGACAGGCCGACGCGGCCGTCCGGGCCGGTGCGCCCGGTCAGCCTCGCGCCGCCGATCCGGAGCGACACGGACGCGCCCGCCGCTTCCGGCCCGGCGAGCTCGACATCGGCGAGGAGACGGCTCCCCTCCAGCCGGACCCACCAATCGGCGACGTAGGTGGCCGGCGTGTCGACCAACCGCACCGGCCGGGTGATGCCGCCATAATTCTGCCAGTCGGTGTAGGCGGTCGGGACCGCCTCGGCGTGATGTCGGCTGTCTGCGCGGACGACCAGGAAATTGCCTCGCTCGCTTAGGCGGTCGGTGACCTCGATCGCGAACGGCGTGAACCCGCCCTCGTGCCGGCCGATCTCCTCGCCGTTGAGCCATACGGTGGCTGCGTAGTTGACCGCCTCGAAGACGAGGAACCGGCGCCGGCCGGGCATCGTCGGCGCGTCCAGTTCGCGCGCGAAGTAGACGGGACCATCGTACCAGCGCAGCTCGGGCGCATGGCTGTTCCAGTCGCGCGGCAGATCCATGATCGGGCTCGACGCCCATTCATATTCGACCATGGGGCCGCCTGGCTTCAGGACCGTGTTTTTCCAGAAAGTCCGGCGAACGTTGTTCCCGCGCGAGCCGGCGTCATAAGGGTCGATGATGTAGCGCCACGGCCCATCCAGGCTTACGCCGCTGCGAGCGGGCAGATGGAGGAGCGGCCCGGCCGTGCGTGCGGCGGCAGCGGGCGCTTGCCCCGCCGCCGCGCGGCCGCACAGGGCGATCGCGAGCGGCCCGGCCAGCACGTCGCGCCGACTGGTCCCTTTCATGGAAAGGTCCGGAGATACTCGGCGAAGAACCGCGCGGCGAAGATCGTGCCCAGATCCCGCTGGACGAGGACGTCGCCATCCGGCTCGCGCTTGCGACGCCATTCCACGACCAGCCCGCGCAGGTTGGGGTCGGGATGGTCGGACGGGTAGCGGTGGAGGTACAGCCAGCGCGCCGCACGGTGGATACTGGCGTCGAACTCGCGATGGCCCAGCGCCCTGAGCTTCAGGAACACCAGCCCGGCCAGCGCGGTGGCGGAGCCGGTGGGCGAGGCCTGGCCCGCGGGCGCGCCCAGCCGCTGCTCGTAGTCGACGGAGCCGTCCGGGCGCATGAAGCCCGCATATGTCCTCGCGGTCCTGAGCGCGACCGCGACGAGCCCGGGATTGGGTCGGTCGGCATGGGCGTCCAGCAGCGCTTCCGCGTTCCACAGGTTGAACCGCGGATGGACCACGCCGCGGCCAGCGTCGTTCGGCTCGAACTCCATCCACAGCCCGCGCGCGTCGGCGCGCTCGGCGGTCCTGGCCGCGAGCGCATGGTGACGGTCGCAGAGCGCGCGGTCGCCCGAGAAGCGGCAGGCGTCGAGAAACGGCGAACCCTCGATGTTCGGGCGCGCCGCTTGGGTGACGATCGGCCGCGCAACGTCGGGGTGATGCGGCGAGCGGTCGGTCAGGACGCGCCCCGTCGCGGGGTCGACGATGTTGTAGTAGAGGCCCGGCTCGCCCGGCACGGCTGTCCGCTGGGCAAGCCACCGGATGGAGCGCGTCGCCGTTTCCGCATAGCGGCGATCGCCCGTCGCGCGGGTCAGGGCGAACAGGCCCGGCGTGCCGTCCCCGATCGTGGTGAAGTTGATGAGCGCCCCCAACCGGTCGCCGTGCGGCGCGTCGATCAGCCCGGCGAGCGGCCCGGTCCGGATCTCGCGCGCGATCCACCAGTCGCCGCCCCGGCGCGCCGCCGTCAGGAAGCGAGGTTCACCGATCGCGTGGTGGGCGGCGACCAGCGCGTTCACCGCCTGGCCGGTATGCCAGGCCGCCTCGTACTCGCTCCAGCGGCCCGTCTTCCAAAGATAGTCGCCCTTCGCCTTGCCGTCCGCGTCGAGCACCGTGCCGGCGATCGCGGCCGCGGTTTCCGTCAGCGCGCGGCGCGCCTCCGCTGCGGGAAGCGGGGTCGGGGCCGGCTCCGGCGCGGGCAGGACCAGGGCGGCGAGCGCGAGGAGCACCCTCACAGCGTCGGGCCCGGGGTCCAGGGAATGAACTCGGCGTCGCCCAACCCTTCCAGCTCGGACGCTGTCCGGCGGCCGCTCGCCGCCGCCAACATGGCCTCGAACAGCTCGTCCCCGATCTGAGCGAGCGAGCGCTCGCCGGTCAGCACGCGGCCGGCGTCGACGTCGATGTCGTCCGGCATGGCTGCGGTCAGCGTGGGGTTGGACGAGACTTTGAGCGTGGGCGCGGGCTTGGAGCCGAACACGGATCCGCGACCCGTCGTGAAGACGATCAGGTTCGCCCCTGACGCGATCTGGCCCGTCGCCGACACCGGATCGTAGCCGGGCGAGTCCATGAAGACGAGGCCGGAGGCGGACAGCGGCGCGGCATAGTCGATCACCGCCACGAGCGGCGACGCACCCGCCTTGGCGACCGCGCCCAACGACTTCTCCAGGATGGTCGTGAGCCCGCCCTTCAGGTTGCCGGGCGAGGGGTTGTTGTTGAGGTCCGCGCCGCCGCGCGCGGCGTGCTCTTCCCACCAGTCGAGCTTCGCGACGAGCGCCGCCGCCACTTCGGGCGACGCGGCGCGGGAGAGGAGAAGCTGCTCCGCACCGAAAACCTCGGGCGTTTCCGACAGGATCGCCGTGCCTCCCGCCGCGACGAGCCGGTCGACGGCGAGTCCGAGCGCGGGATTGGCGGTGACCCCCGAATAGCCGTCCGATCCGCCGCATTGCAGGCCGACCGTCAGCGCGGACGCGGGCATACGCTCGCGCCGGGCGGCGTCCGCCGCCGGCAGCATCGCCTCCACGGCAGCGATCCCGGCGGCGATCGCCGCTCGCGTGCCGCCTGCGTCCTGGATGACGAGCATCCGGACGTGTTCGGGCGCCTCAAGGCCGGCGTCGGCGAACAGGTCGTCCGTCCTGTTCACCTCACAGCCCAGTCCGACGACGAGCACGCCGGCAAAGTTCGGGTGGCGCGCATAGCCCGCGATCGTGCGCCGGAGGTTGGCGAGCCCCACCCCGCCATGCGCCAGCCCGCAGCCGGTTCCGTGCGTGAACGCGACCACGCCGTCGACATGGGGAAAGGCGCCGAGCCGCTCGGGCGTGAAATGGTCCGCGATCCGCCGCGCCACGGTCGCTGAACAGTTCACGGAGGTGATGACGCCGATGAAGTTGCGCGTGCCCACCCGCCCATGGGCGCGACGATAGCCTTGGAAAGACGCTGCGCCGTCCGACGGCGCCCTCGTCATCCGCCGCACGGGCGCGGCCTCGAGCCGGCCCTGATAGGCGAGATTGTGCGTGTGGACATGGTCGCCGGGCGCGATGACATGGGACGCGACCCCGATCGGCTGACCGTATTTGATGACGGGCTCGCCCGCGCGGATCGGCCGCAGCGCCACCTTGTGGCCCGGTGGGATCGGCGCGCTGGCCGCCGCGCCTCCCGGTAGCGGCGCGCCGGGGTCGAGCGACAGCACGGCGACGCCGACATTGTCCGCCTCCGCCAGACGGAGCGCGCCTGGGCTCATGCGACCTCGAGCCGCCCTGCGGCGGTTCGCTGGACATGGGCGGCGGGGTCGTCCAGCAGCCCCCGCACATGCGCGACCAGCGCGGATATGGCGGGCTCGTGGCGGTGGAGATCGCCGAAGACCGCGTCCACCCCCAGCATCGCGCGCACCAGCGCTTCCGGCTCTCCCCCGCCGCGCGCCGTGGCGGCCGCCAGCGTCGGCGCAAGCGGGTCGTCCACCGCGTGGCGCATCCCGTCGGGGCCGCGCCCGGTTGCGTGCAGCATCCACGCGGCGACGGCGAGCAGCGCGGCCGCAGGCTCTACTTCGCGCGCATATGCGTCGCGCACGGTGCCGAGCAGCCGCTGCGGCAGCTTCTGCGACCCGTCCATCGCGATTTGCAGCAATCGGTGATGGAGGGCGGGATTGGCGAAGCGCGCCAGCAGCGCATCGGCATAGCGGGCGACGTCCAGCCCGGGCGCGGCCGGCAGCGTGGGCGCGGCCTCGTCCAGCATCAGGCCGCGGACCAACCGCGCCAGCGCCGGGTCGGCGATCGCCTGATGCACATAGGTATGGCCGAGACGCAGGCCGAGATAGGCGAGCAACGAATGCGCGCCGTTCAGCATGCGCAGCTTCGCCAGCTCGAACGGCCGCACGTCGCCCACCAGTTGCGCGCCCACCCGCTCAAGCGGCGGCCGCGCCCCGCTCCAGCGGTCGGCAATCACCCATTGCCGGAACGGCTCGGTCTTGACCGCGCCACGATCCTCCACGCCCGTGCGATCGCGCAGCCGGGCCAGATCGTCGGCCGTGGTTGCGGGCACGATGCGGTCCACCATCGTCGAAGGCGCGGCCACCTCCCGCTCGATCCAGGCGGAGAGCCGATCGCTGCGGAGCGCGGCATAGGCGGAGAGCACGCCCGCCAGCACGCGGCCGTTGTCGGGCAGATTGTCGCAGCAGACCAGCGTCGGCGGCGCGAGTCCCATCGCGAAGCGCGCCGCCAGGCCCGCGACGACGAGACCGGGCGCGCTACGCGGGCGATCCGGATGGGCAAGATCGTGCGCGATGTCCGGATGGTCGACGTCCAGTCCGCCCGTCGCCGGATCGTGACAATAACCCTTCTCCGTCACGGTAAGGGAGACCAGCTTCACATGGGGATCGGCAAGAGCGGTGACGGCGCGGGCCGGGTCTTCGGGGACGACGAGCACGTCGGCCACCGCGCCCATCAGGCGCAGGCGGTCTCCGGCCGCGTCCTGCTCGACGAGCAGGTAGCGCCCGTCCTGCGGGGCCAGCTGCTCGCGCACCCCCGGCGAGCGCAAGGATAGTCCGCGCACGCGCCAGTTGCCCGGCGCGATCGCCATGCAGTCGTCGAGATAGGCGGCCTGATGCGCGCGATGGAACGCGCCGATGCCGAGATGCACCACGCCGACCCCGCGCGTCTCCGGATCGTAACCGGGCAGCGCCACCTCCGGCGGCAGCGCCGCGCCTGCCCGGAGCCGCGCCGTCATAGCTTGTAGGCCCGCGTCACGAGCCCGTTGGTCAGCTCATACGCCAGATCGGCCGCCTCCCAATCCTCCAGCCGTCCCTCGACCACCAACCGGGCCAGGAACGCGCAGTCGACGCGCCGCGCGACGTCATGCCGCGCGGGGATGGACAGAAAGGCGCGGGTGTCGTCGTTGAAGCCGACCGTATTGTAGAAGCCCGCCGTCTCCGTCGTCATCTCACGGAAGCGGCGCATTCCCTCGGGCGAATCGTGGAACCACCAGGCGGGGCCGAGGCGCAGGCACGGATAATGGCCGGCCAGCGGCGCGAGCTCGCGCGCATAGGTCGACTCGTCGAGCGTGAACAGGATCACCGTCAGATCCGGCTCGTTGCCGACCACGTCGAGCATCGGCTTCATCGCGTCCACATATTCGGTCCGGCTCGGCACGTCGGCGCCCTTGTCGCGGCCATGGCTCGCGAACAGGCGCGCATTGTGGTTGCGATGGGCGCCCGGATGGATCTGCATGACCATGCCGTCCTCGATCGACAGCTTGGCCATCTCGGTCAGCATCTGCGCCCGGAACAGCTCGGCGTCGGCCGGGCTCCAGCGATCGGAGACGATCCGATCGAACAGCGCTTCCGCCTCACTTGGCGAGAGGTTGGCGGTGCGTGCGGTCGGGTGGCCGTGATCGGTCGCGGTCGCTCCCGCGGCGCGGAAATCGGCTCGACGCTTGCGGTGCGCGGCGAGATAGCCCGACCAGCTATGCACGTCCTCGCCCGTCCGCTCCGCGAAGCGGGCGAGCGCGGGGCGGAACGCCTCATGCTCCGGGTCGATCACGCCATCGGGACGGTAGGTGGTGACGACCCGCCCCTTCCAGCCCGACGCACGGATGGCGTGGTGGTGCTCCAGCGTGTCCTGCGCGCCCTCCGTGGTCGCAAGGAACGCGATGCCGAACCGGTCGAAGAGCGCGCGCGGGGCGAAGTCGGGGCGCGCCAACCTGTCGGCGATCAGGTCGAAATAGTGATCGGCCGTGGTCGCGTCCAAGCGGACGTCGATCCCGAATACCTCGGCGAACACATGATCGAGCCACAGCCTGGACGGCGTCCCGCGGAACAGATGATAGTGGCTCGCGAACACACGCCAGGCCTCGCGCGGGTGGGTCGCGGGAACGCCGGCGCGCGACGGCACGCCGAGCCGGTCGAGCGCCACACCCTGGCTGTAAAGCATGCGGTAAAGATAGTGATCGGGCGCGAGCAGCAGGGTGGTCGCGTCCGACCAGGGCTCGTTCGTCGCGAACCAACGAGGGTCGACATGTCCGTGCGGGCTGATGATCGGCAGGCCCGCCACTCTGGCGTAGAGCGTGCGCGCGACGCCGCGCGTCGTCGGATCGGGCGGGAACAGCCGGTCTGGATCGAGCGTCAGGATATCCGGCATTCCCGCTCCTGCATGATCAGCCGCGCCCTGCGGACGAGAAGCGTGTGCGCTGCGCGGCGACCTTCGCCTTGGCTTCCTCCAACGCTTCGACCTCCGTCGCGTCGAGCAGGTAGTCGAGGACGCGGCTCAAATGGTCCCGCATCGCGGCGCGGGCCGCGTTCGGATCGCGGAGGCGCAGCGCTTCCACGATCGCGCGGTGCTCGGCGACGACGGGCAGATAGCCTTTGGCCCGCGTCTTCTCGAAGATGCTGACGCATTGCGGCGAGCGGTTGCGGGTGGTCCACAGCTGTTCGACGGTCTGCAAGAGCGCGCTGTTGCGGCTCGCGCGGGCGATCGCCTCGTGGAATTGCTGATCGATCAGCTCGCCCGCGCCCGCGCTGGCGCGGCTGGCGGTCGCCATGCGCTCAAGCAACTGTTCGAGGTCGGCGACCTCCTCGTCGGTGATGTGCGTCGCCGCCAGGGCCGCGGTTTCGCCCTCGATGAGCAGCCTGGCCTCGGTCAGCTCGAACGCGCCCACGTCCATCGCGACATGGGAGGCGGGGCTCGGGCTGGCGTCGCGGACATACACCCCGGACCCGATGCGCACTTCGACGAGCCCGTCGAGCTCCAGGGCGATGATCGCCTCCCTGACCGTGGGCCTGCTCACTTCATAGGTCTGGGCGAGGTCGCGCTCGCCGGGCAGCCGGTCGCCGGGCTTATACTTCCCGCCCGCGATCGCGCGCGTCAGCCGCTCCGCGACATGTTGGTACAAACGGGCGCTGCGCTGGTGAGGTTTCTTCGTCACGGCCGGTTCCTGCAGATGCCAATCGACCGTACAGCCTGTTCCACTGCCGACCAACAACCATAAATTGGTAAGGACAGTCCGGGCTTGACTTGACAGGCCGATTTGCGACCGTCAACCCCCTCTCCGGAGAGACGGGGAGAGGGACCGCATGGATCAGGGCAGCGGGCGCGACATGCGCATCCGGTCGGCGCGGGTGATCGTCACCTGCCCGGGCCGGAACTTCGTCACGCTCAAGATCGAGACCGAAGGCGGCCTCTACGGCATCGGCGATGCGACGCTGAATGGCCGCGAAAAGGCCGTCGTCGCCTATCTCGAGGATCATGTCTGTCCCGCCCTGATCGGCCGTGACGCCCGTCGCATCGAGGACGTCTGGCAGTTCCTGTACCGCGGCGCCTATTGGCGGCGCGGGCCGGTGACGATGCGCGCGATCGCGGCGGTCGACGTGGCTCTCTGGGACATCAAGGCGAAGGCGGCCGGCATGCCGCTCTATGACCTGCTCGGCGGCAAAAGCCGGGAGCGGGTGCTGGTCTACGGCCACGCGAACGGCGCGGACCTGGAGCAGACGGTGGACGCCGTCGGGCGCTACATCGACATGGGATATCAGGCGATCCGCGCGCAGTCGGGCATACCTGGAGTGTCGCTGGCCTATGGGGTCGGCCGCGGCGACCTCCATTACGAGCCGGCGGATGCGAGCCTGCCGACCGAGACGAGCTGGAACACGCCCAAATACCTGGAATTCGCGCCCAAGCTGTTCGACCGACTCCGCCAGACCTATGGGCGCGAGCACGAGCTGCTCCACGACGTCCACCATCGGCTGACGCCCAACGAGGCGGCCCAGCTCGGCAAGTCGCTGGAGCCGTATCGCCTGTTCTGGATCGAGGACGCGACACCGGCCGAAAATCAGGAGGCGTTCCGCCACATCCGCCGTCACACCACCACGCCGCTCGCCGTCGGTGAGGTGTTCAACACCGTGTGGGACGCCAAGGACCTGATCCAGGAGCAGCTGATCGACTATATCCGCATGACCGTTGTGGGCTCCGGCGGCATCACGCACCTGCGCCGCGTCGCCGACTTCGCGGCTCTGTATCAGGTGCGCACCGGCTGCCACGGAGCAACCGACCTGTCGCCGGTCACCATGGGGGCGGCGCTCCACTTCGATAGCTGGGTGCCGAACTTCGGCATCCAGGAGTATATGCGTCATTCGGAGGAGACGGACGCGGTGTTCCCGCATGCCTACCGGTTCGAGCGCGGGTTCCTCTATCCAGGCGATACGCCCGGCCACGGCGTCGACATCGATGAGGCGCTCGCGGCCCGATACCCCTACAAGCCCGCCCAGCTGCCGATCGCCCGGCTGGATGACGGGACCATGTGGAATTGGTGATGACGGGCATCGTCGCCGTCGGCGAGTGCATGATCGAGTTCAGCCGCGCGGTGGCGGGCGGCGATGCGTGGCGGCTCCGTCACGGCGGCGACACGCTGAACGCGGCCACCTATCTCGCCAGGCTGGGCCATCAGGTCGCCTACCTGACCGCGCTCGGCTCGGATCCGTTCAGCGAAGGCATGCGGAACGAGTGGACTGCCGAAGGCATCGACGTGTCCCTCGTCCTCACCAATGCGAACAGGCTTCCCGGGCTTTACCTGATCGAGACCGACCCGTCGGGCGAGCGCGCTTTCCATTATTGGCGCGAGCAGTCCGCCGCCCGCTCGCTGTTCACGTGCGCCGGCATCGACGCCGCCCTTGCCCAGGCCGAAACGGCGGATTGCCTGTACCTGTCTGGCATCACACTTTCGCTCTATGACGAGGCGGGACGGTCTCGCCTGAGGTCGCTCGCCTCCGCGATCAGGCTCAAGGGCGGCGAAGTCGTGTTCGACCCGAACTACCGCGCCCGGGGCTGGGCGAGCCCTGAGGAGGCCAGGCGCGCGTTCGCCGCCATCGCGCCGATCGTGACCATGGCGCTCCCGACCTTCGACGACGAAGCGACCCTCCATGGCGACCCGGATCCGGAAGCGACGATCGCGCGCTGGAAGGGGCACGGGGTCCGCGAGGTCGCCGTCAAGCTCGGCCCCCGAGGCGCGCTCGTCGAGGGAAGCGTAAGGCCGAAGCTCATCCCCGCCGTAGCAAACCACGCCGCCCGCGACACCACGGGAGCAGGTGACTCCTTCAACGCCGCTTACCTGGCCGCGCGGAGAGAGGGAGCAGAGCCCGGACAGGCGGCCGCTGCCGGCAACGCGCTCGCCGCCGCGGTCGTGCGCCAGCCCGGCGCGATCATTCCGCGCACCCTCATGCCGATCTCCGTGATGCGACGGGTCAAGGCATCCGAGGGATGATCAGGCCGCAGCGCAACGCGTATCGCGACGCCGTCGACCTGTCGGGCGTGTGGCGCGTCCGTTTCGACCCGGACGAGGAGGGCGAGGCGGCAGGGTGGGCCGGTGGCATCGGTCCGGATGCAAGCCACGATATTGCCGTGCCCGGAAGCTGGAACGAGCAGCTCGCCGAGGCCGGATACATGAACTATGTCGGCCCGGCCTGGTTCGAGACGCGCTTCCGCGCCCCGCAAAACCCGGGCCGGCGCGTGCTGCGCTTCGGTTCCGTCGACTATCTTGCCGACGTCTGGATCGACGGCCGGCACGCGGGCGCGAGCAGCGCGCCGATGCTGCCCTTCGAGATCGACGTGACGGAGCTGACAGCGCCCGGCGCGATCGTCACCCTGGTCGTACGTGTGACCAACCTCCTGCCGGTCGACGGCCCCATGCAGCGGGTGACGCGCGAGGACTACCTCCGGGAGAACCGGCGACGCGAGGAATATTTGCCTGCGGTCCGGTTCGACTTCTTCCCCTATGGCGGGATCAACCGGCCGGTCCACCTCGTGACCCGGCCCGAGGCAGGCATCATCGACTATCGCGTGACCACCGCGACCGATGGTCGCGTTGCGCTGTGCGTCGAAGCCGAGGGTGGAGACAAGCTCCGCGCGACGATCGGTGGTGCGGTCGGAGAGGCTCCGCTCATCGATGGCCGGGCCGAGTTGACGCTGACGGTGCCTGACCCCCGCCTCTGGTCGCCGGCCGACCCGCACCTGTACGAGCTGTCGATCGAACTGGTTGCGGCCGGGGTGGTGGTCGATGAGGTGGGCCAGCAGCTTGGCCTGCGCGAGGTCCGGGTGGAGGGTGCGCGCCTGCTCCTCAACGGCACGCCGGTGACGCTGACCGGGTTCGGAAAGCACGAGGACTCGCCCATTCGCGGCCGCGGGCTCGACCTGCCGCTGCTCGTCAAGGACTTCCAGCTTCTGAAGTGGACAGGTGCCAACTCGGTCCGCACCTCGCACTATCCCTACGCCGAAGAATTCTACGATTTCGCCGACCGGCACGGCATCCTCGTCATCGATGAGGTGTTCTCGATCAACCTCGATTTCCGCAAGGTGGGGCCGGAGACGCTCGTGCTGCACAAGCAGGCCGTAGCGGAGCTGATCGCCCGGGACCGCAACCGCACCTGCGTGATCGCCTGGTCGCTGGCGAACGAGCCCGGCTATCTTGGCGAGCCCGAATATCGCGACCAGTCTGAGCCGTACTGGGAGGCGCTGTTCGGACATGCACGCGCGCTCGACCCTACGCGCCCGCTCACTCACGCCAACGTCGCCTATGCCGGCATCGACGATCCCGCCTTCCGCCATGCCGACATCTGCACGATCAACCGTTACCATGGCTGGTATTCGGAGCCGGGCCAACTCGACCGCGCTGCAGCGGCGCTGCGCGCGGACTTCGACGCGGCAGCCCAACATGGCAAGCCCGTCTTCGTCGCGGAGTTCGGCGCGGATGCGCTGGCCGGCGCGCACGCCACCTACGACCAGCTGTTTACCGAGGAGTATCAAGCCGACTTGATCGAGGCGTATTGGCACGAGATCGCGGCGCACCCGGCCGTGATCGGCGGCCATGTCTGGAACTTCGCCGACTTTCGCACCGCGCAGCACGGCCGGCGCGTGATCTTCAACCTCAAGGGCGTGTTCACCCGCGATCGCACGCCCAAGAGTGCAGCCTGGCGTGTTCGCCGGCTGTGGACCGGGAAGTGAGGCGGAGCGCATTGCCGCTGTCCGTGCGCGCGGGCTGGGCATCGGGCGATTTCGGGCTGAACATCTTCTGGCAATCGTTCAACCTGCTGCTGCTCCCCTTCTACACCGACGTGCTCGGGCTCGACGCGCGGCTGGCGGGGATCGTCTTTCTCGTCGCGAGCCTTTGGGATGGATTAGCCGACACCGTGATCGGCGGAATCGCCGACCGGACACGGACCCGCTGGGGCTCGTATCGACCCTATCTGATCTTCGCCTCGCCGATGCTCGTTCTGTGTTTCATGCTGGCCTTCCTGACGCCGGATGCCTCCCAGACCGGGCTCTTCGTCTACGCGCTCGGCAGCCAGATCGTTCTCCGGACGGTCTACTCGGTGGTCTCGATTCCCTATGCCTCCCTTTCGTCACGGATCACCGAGGATGCGGACGAGCGGGCGGGGCTGGCCGGGTGGCGCATGGCTTTCGCGTTCGCCGGCGGGGCAACGGTGACGGCGATGATGCCGCGCATCGTCGGCGCGCTCGGCCCGGAGGGCGCGTCCACCTATGTCATCGCCGCCGGCCTGACCGGGCTCGTGTCGCTGCCCTTCTTCTGGATCTGCTTCGCCGCAACGCGCGAGCCCGCACGGCTGGCCGAAGCCAATCCGGAGGGCTTCGGCCCGCGCGCGCTGCTGGACGACATGCGCGCGACGATCGCCATGGCGCGCGTGAACGGGCCGCTCCTCCGCATCTTTGGGTGCATCGTCGTGAGCAGCCTCGCCTTTACGATGACCAACAAGTGCCTGGTCTATTACGTGACCTACTATGTCGGTCGGGCCGACCTGGTGCCGGCGTTGGTGCCGCTGGCGTTCGTCGTCAACTTCGCCTTCGCGCCGATCTGGGCGCGCGTCGCGCAGGCGACGTCGAAGCGGAACGCCTGGCTGACGGCGAACATCGCGAGCGCGGTCGCCTACCTTCTCTTCTTCTTCTCGACGTCGCGTGACCCCTATGTCGCCGGCGCGCTGATCGCGTTCATCTCGGCCGGCAACATCGCCTACCAGGTGCTGTTCTGGGCGATGCTCCCGGATACGGTCGAATATAACGCGTGGCGCACCGGCCAACGTCACGACGCCAAGGTCTTCGGCGTCGCCTCCTTCGCGAAGCAGCTCGCGCTCGGGCTGAACGGTGCGCTTCTAGGCGCCATGCTGGTGTGGATCGGGTACGCGCCCAATCGGGCGCAAACGCCGGAGACGCTGCTTGGGCTGAAAGCGGTAATGGCGCTGTTCCCGCTTGCGGGGGTGGCGGTGTCCGCGGCGCTGGTCTGGGGCTACCCGCTCGACCAGAGCTTCCATCGGCGCATTCGCGACGAGGCCAGGGATCGCGCCGCGGCGGCCTAGCCCCGCTCGGTCCCGGCGACGCGTGTCGCCGTCCGCCAGATCGCAGGATCATAGCTGACGCCCCACCCCGGGCCGGTCGGCAGTTGGACGTTGCCGTTACGGGGGCCAAGCACCGGGCTGTGGGCATAAGCGATCGCGTCCTCGCGCGACCGATATTCCTGGAAACCGTACAGGTTGGGCGCGACCGCAGCGAGCGCGAGCATTGGCGCAGCTTCCGCGCCGTTGCGCGGGAAATGCGGGTTGTAGCCGAGCCCCGCCTCGCGCCCCAGGCGCATGATCTCCAGGTTGCGAAAGATCCCGCCCGCATACATCGGGTCGGGCTGGATCACGTCGAAGCCGCGCGTTCGCGCGTACCAGCGCCACTTTTCCAGCGCATAGTCCTGCTCGCCGCCCGCGATCTTCAGCTTCAGCCCACGCGCGCGCACCGCCTCGGTGATCTGGCGCGTCATCTCGAAATCCTCGAACGGGCATGGCTCTTCGAGCATGGCGACGCCGTGGTCCTCCAGCATCGCTGCGACCTCCAGCGCCTTGACCGTGTCATAGGCGCCGTTCGCGTCGGCGTAGATGGTCATTGCGTTGCCCAACGTGCGGCGAGCGAGGCGGACGACCGCCTCCGAGCGCCCCGGCGTCATGTCCGTGTTATAGCCCATGCGGCGCCCGATCTTGACCTTGACCGCCCGCGCGCCCGTCGCCGCCACGCGCTCGGCCAGGTGGGCCACCTCGGCCTCGGGCCGGGTGTCCCGCTTGTTAGACGACATGTAGATCGGGATTTCGCGTCGCAGTACGGGTCCGATCAGCTCCGCGCAGTTGCGGTTCGCGACCTTGCCCAGCAGGTCCCAGATCGCGACCTCGACCTGGCCGAGCGTCGCCCAGAAGGGCAGGCCCGCATATTCATAGTCCTCACGAGCCGCCCTGCGGATTACATCGGCGATATCGCGCGCATCCTGGCCCACAAACCGCCGCACCGCGAAGGTCCGAAAGAATTCGCCCGTATGCTCGACTTTGGTCGAGGCGCGCACCACCCCTTCGGCACCGTCGGTCGACCGCACGCGGACCAGCGGCGTGCCGCCCGCGACCGTCCAGAGCTCGACCGCCGCGATCTTCACCGGCGCGCCGATCAGCCGCCGGAAGTCGACGGGCGGTCGGTCGTAGTTCGGAAAGGCGAGCCGGCCATCCGGCTGATAGCGCGCGACGATCCCCTGCCCCAAGGCCGGCGCGGCCGCGCTCGCGGTCAGACCGGCCAGCATCCCTCGACGTGTCATGCCACTCGCCATGGCTATTCTCGCGTTATGGAGGTCGAGCCCGGCGTGGCGAGCAGCGGTCGCTCCGCCCCCGCCACGTCGATGCCGGAGAGCCGCGCGCCCGCGACATGGCCGAGCACGATGTGCGCGTTCACGCCCGAATGGTCCGGCGATCCGGGTACGGGCTTGAACCTGCGATTGCCGCGCGGCTTGCCCGCGGTGCGGGGCAGATCCTGCGCGCCCACGATCCGCATGCGGATGTTCGACAGCGTCACGTCGCTGACCGGCGCGCGTGGGTGACCGCCGATCAGGATGTTTCCCGGCGTGGTGATGTCCAGCCCGTCAAAGGTCAGCCCCCGGACCGTGCCCAGGCCTGCCCGGTCGTCGATGTCGACAAAGATCGGGAAGTGGCGCGCATGACGTCCCCCGTTGACGATGCGAAGATTGTCGAAGCGATTGTTCTCGTAGACGCCGCCCTGGATCATGAACAACGCGATCCCGTAGCGCGACTGGTCGATCACGATGTTGGAGAACAGGCTGTCGCGCACGCCCGACTGCGACCGCGTGCCGAACTTGATCGCCCCGTCGTCGGATCGGATGTAGCAGTTCACGACCTGCAGGCGCTCGATCACACGGCGGCGCGCCTTGGTGACGATGCCGTCGTCACCGACCGCGATGCGGCAGTTGGACACGCGCACGTCGGAGGAGTCGATCACCTGCAGCCCATCCGTGTTGGGGCTGTCGGTGGGCGCGCTGAGCGTCACGCCATCCACCACCACGTTTTCGCACTCGCTCAGGCCCATCAGGAACATCGGCGTGTCGCGGATCGTGACGTCGCGTACCTTCACGTTGGAGCAGCCGTGCAGGACCAGCCCGAAGCGGAAGCGTTGCGCGTCCGCGTCCGGCGCCAGCTCGGTGTCCCTGTAACCCGGAAGGCGGACCCGCCGCCACCAGATCGGCCCCTGACCGTCGACGACTCCCGTTCCCGTGATCGCCAGGTCGCGCACGCCGTCACCGACGATGAAGGCGCGATCGCCCCCGAGAGCGTTGATCGACGGAAAGTCGGCGAGAGCGGTGGACGCCTGCAGCACCGAACCGGGCGCGAGGTGCAGCTCCATTGCGGAGCCGAGGCGGATCTGGCCCAGTCTGAACCGGCCGGCCGGAACATGCACCCGGCCGCCCCGGCCAGCGCAGGCGTCGATCGCCCGTTGGAACGCTGCAGTGTCGGCGACCTCGTCGTCCGGTCGGGCGCCATGCTCCGCGACGTCGCACACGAGCGGCTCCGCAGCGCCTGGCTGGACGGCGAACGCCGCCAAGAAACCGAATGTGGCCGCTATTCCACGCAACCCGCTCTCCTGATCTCGCTAATGCGTCGGCACTTGACAACTGGTAAGGCCAGCCGTCAAGCGTTGCTCTAACAGGTAGCGGCTAGCCGGTTTGAGCGCCCGCGCGGTTGGGGAGAGGATATGAGGGGATCCATGTTGCGCGGTGCCAGCGCGGCGGTTCTGGCCATCGCAGCCTGTGCAGGCGCCCAGGCCCAAGTCGCGCAACCCACGCCCGTTCCGGCCGAACCCGTCCCGTCATCGGCCGAAGAACAGGCGGAGCAAGCCCAGAACGAGGACATCCTCGTCACCGGGGTGCGGGCCAACCTGCGCGAGGCGGTCGAGATCGAGCGGCAGTCCAACACCGTCGTCTCAGTCATTACCGCCGACGACGCCGGCCAGTTCGCCGACCAGAACGTCGCGGAGTCGCTCCAGCGTGTACCGGGCGTCACCATTCAGCGCGTCGAAGGTGAAGGGCGCACGATCCAGGTCCGCGGCTTGAACAGCAACTTCAACCAGGTGCTCATCAACGGCGCGCAGATCGGGTCGTCGGACCCCGACGGCAACCGCTCGGTCTCGCTCGACATCATCTCGTCCGACCTATTGAGCGGCATTCGCGTCGCCAAGACGCTCACGCCCGACACCGACCACGACTCGCTCGGCGCCCAAGTCAATCTGCTCACCCTATCGGGGTTCGACCGCGACGGAACGACCGCGCGTCTGCGCGCGGAAGGCGGGCTCGCCGAATTCGCCAACCGCATCAGCCCGCGCGTCACCGCCGATTTCACCACCCGTCTGGCGGATGACACGCTCGCGGTCGCGGTGGCCGCGACTTACTTCAAGCGCTTCATCCAGTCGGAGGAGGTGCGAGGCAACACGCCCCTCAATCGCTTCGTCAACACGGCGGGCCGGGTCAGCAACACGACGTCGGCTGGCGCGACCCGCTTCCTCGTGCCGGGCATCGTCGACCAGCGGCTGAAGATCAACGAGCGCGAGCGCATGGGCGCGACGCTGCAGCTCGATTACCGGCCCAGCGACGCGCACCGCTGGACGCTGTCGCTGATTGGCGCGCAGCTCAACGACTTCGACACGCGCATCCAGAACGAGTTCGAGGTGGGGCAGACCACCACCACCGCGGCGGGCGCCGGCACCGCCCGTTATACCACGCGGCTGGAGCAGCAGATCTTCTACCAGGACAGCACCGACCGCGTCCTCGCCGGCAACTTCACCGGCCGCAACGACTTCGGCGGCTGGATCCTGAGCTACGCCGCCGATTACTCCAAGAACAAATTCACCCTGCCGGACGCCCAGCGGGGTCGCTTCGCCACGGGCAACAACCTCGACGTGGGCGTGACCTTCGACCGCAGCGATGCGCGCGTGGAGCTGTTCAACCCCGCGGTGCTGACCCCGACCGCGCTGGCGTTCAACCAAGCGCTGATCATCGACGAGGAGCGGACCGACGACATCTGGTCAATCGCCGGCAACCTGGAGCGCAGCTTCGAACTCGGCGGCAATCAGGCGTCGTTCAAGATCGGCGCCAAGTATCGCGACCGCGACAAGGTGATCCGGCGCGGGGAGCTGAACGGCAA
>ERZ1066118.100-NODE-100-length-94439-cov-14.959018_pt1 | contig 94439 bp, 86 predicted proteins | sample MGYA00382765_ERZ1066118 | MGnify/ENA primary metagenome ERZ1066118 (study PRJEB33369, sample SAMEA5778348) | biofilm metagenome | biome: Industrial cooling water; feature: Water cooling tower basin; material: Biofilm | place: United Arab Emirates | collected...
GAAATATTCATGCACAAATTTAATATTTATTTTGTTCGTCGCAACAAGTCTATTGACCCATGAAAATGTAAAGTCTGAATTGGAACGTGAGGCAGTGGAAGATAGGGAGGTTGCGTTCTCCACAATTCTGAAGAACCGAGTGTATCACGGCGGTATCATGGCAAAAGGTTCGGGATTAATCAAGACCGGCGAGAACGGACGCGGTTTGGCTTCGCGATGGTATCCCACCACATTAGCCAATCGCATTGAAGCCATCGATACTATCAAACACAAGTTGATGCCGATTCACGGTGATGCCTTCGAGGCCATGTTGCGCCACATTGACGACCCAACTTGCTACTTTTTCATCGACCCTCCTTATTTTGTTGCTGGACGACGTTTGTACGCCCATTTTGAAATTGACCACAGCCGGTTATTCGAGATGACAGCCGCAGTAAAAGGTCGGTTTTTGCTTACCTACGACGATGCTGCTGAAATCAGGCAATTAGCTGACCAGTACAATTTGCAGTATACTACGATTCCCATGAAAACAACTCATCATCTTGAGAAGAAGGAGCTTTTGATTTCTGATAATTTCGATTGGCTGTAAACAGCTACCCTTTCACCCCTCCACCAACCCCAGCGTCACCGCAAACCGCCCCGCCTCATCGCTCACGATTGGCATCGGCTGGCCGAGCATCCGGTACTGGGTCAGAATGTTCGACAGCCCCACGCCGTTTGACAACACGCGGGTGTTTTTTCGTTGAAGGTTGTTTTCCACCACCAACTGCCCGGCCGGGTCGGTGAAAATGCGAATCGTCAGGGGCTGGTCGGGCAGCACGACGTTGTGCTTGACGGCATTTTCGACCAAAAGCTGAAGCGTCAGCGGCGGCAACTGCGCGTCGAGGTGCTGCTCGGCCACGCGCAAATCGAGGTGCAGGCCGCGGCCGTGGCGGGTTTTCAACAGGTGGTAGTACGACTGGATGAAGGCGAGTTCGTCGCGCAACGTGGTCAACGGGGTCTCGTTGGCCCGGAGCAGGTAGCGGTACACGCTGCTCAATTCGTCCACGAAGTCGCCCGCTTGCCGGGGGCTTTCGTCAATCAGCGAGGAAAGCGTGTTGAGCGAGTTGAACAGAAAATGCGGGTTCACCTGGGCTTGCATGGCCCGGAGTTGCACGGCCATTTTTTCCCCCTCCAGCCGCTGCACGGCCAGTTCGGCCTCCAGGTTTTCCCGCTGGCGTTGCTCGCGCTCGCGGGCCAGTTCCTGCTCCGTCGCCGCCTGCTGCCGGGCCTGGGCCACCTCCTGACGCCGCCGGAGGAAGGTCAGGCAGAGCGTGAAACACAGCAGTTCGGCAATCAACATGCCCTGAATGGCCACGTTCGCCGAATCGAACACCGCCGGGCTGGCCCAACGCCCCGGCACGCCGTAAAAAAGCGCCAGCGACAACAGTCCCCGCAGCGACATGAGGGCACTCCCGGCCAGGAAAAACCGCGCCACCGCGCCGCGCCGACGGGCGGCCAGCCAAACGCCGCCGAAGTTGACCAGCAGCGCCAGCACGCGGAAAAACTGCGTGAGCGCGTCGTAGGCCGCGCGGTCGGGCGCTTCCGGTTGCCACGCCAACCAGCCCCCCACCACGTACAGCCCGACCACCGCCTGCGTGACCCGAATCCACCGGCGGACGGCGCTGCCCGGCTGGGTGAACAGCACGAGCAGCAATTCCAGGAAATTGAGTTTGAATAAGCCCATGCTCAGGTTCTGGAGCAGGGTGGCCGTCGATTCGGGCAACGCCCCGGCGAGGTCGCGCAAGAAGAGGTTGCACAACCAACTGAACGTGTGCAGGGTGAACAGGCCGTAAATCCGCTGCCGGTACAGCCCCCACTGCACGGCGTTGAGCAGGAACAAGGCCCAAACGGCCCCCGCGAACAACTGGAGCAGGGAGTCTTGCTTCATGCGTGGATTTTTTCGGTCGGCGGGGGCCGTCGTCAAAATTAACGCCGTTTTGGCCGGAACAAAAACACCGTAGCCCCGTCAGGCGGGGCTACGGCTAAATGGGTGGCCGACAGCCAACGGTTTTGTTGGAAAAACCACCGGGTAGAACCAGAGAAAGCCCCGGTTTGCCGGGGGCTTCGTAGCGTCAGCGCAAATCAACTGTTTTGGAGCGGGGCGTTAGTTTCGTTTTCGGTTGATGTCACCAAACCGAAAACTCACCGACAGCCGCGTGGCGCGGAAGCCCGTGGTGAAGGGGTACTCCTGCCCCCGGAGCACCACGTTGCGGTTGAGCGGCGTCAGGCTCCCCTCGCGGGCCACCGTCACCCCCCACCGCCGCACCCACACCGTGGCCCCGTAGAGGTGCCCCCACGAAAACCGGTTCAGGCTTTCGTCAATCACCAGCGACGCCCAGTCGAAGCGGCCCCGGTAGTTGCCGGTGTGCCGGTAGGCGTTGAGTGAGGGCGTCACCCCCCCGAAGGCTTCCAGACGCACGTCGGGGCCCAGGTTGCCGCCCAGGCCCACCACCACGGGGGCGTCAAAGCGGTAGAGGAAGTTGCCTCCGTAGCTGACAATGAATTCGTCTTCGGCGTAGGGCAATTGGGGCTGCGTATCGACGTACTGCACGCCCACCCCCTGCCCCGAATGGCGCAGGCCGATTTGGGCGAAAAAGGGGCTGTTGGTCAGGATTCTGGCGTGGGCACCGACGGTGTAAGCCGTGGAGACGGGCGTAATGACGTTGAGGTGGTAGCGCCCGGCCTGCCCGTCGCCAAAATACCGGTCGCGGAGGTGGCCCGCTTCGAGGCTGAACTGCACCGATTGGGCAAAAGCTGGGGTGCCCGTCGCAACGAACAAAAAGAGGAGGAACCGTTTCATGCAAGACAAACCGGCTCCGGGCCTGCACCCGGAGCCGATAAAGTGAAATCGTTTTGGGAACCGCTCCCGTCAGTTCAACCGCCGCGCCGTGATTTCGCGTGTTTTGTACGGGTGACTGAGGGTTACGTTGTCGTTGAAGAGCACCAGTTTCTCGTCGGTTTGCTCAACTATGCTGTACGTGCCGACCAAACTCTTTGCCGTTTGCAGATAGCCGGGCGAGGTGTCATTGCCCTGAATGGCAATCACCACGATGGGTTGCCGCTTAAAGCCCTCGTCTTGCTCGCCCACTTTGTAGGCGAAAAAATAACCCCGCCCACCCGTGCGGACCAACAGGTCGCATTCCGTTTGGTTTTCTTGCTTCGAACAACTCTCGAAAGTCAGCGTGAAATCAGTCGGCGTGGCCAGTGAATCCGGACCGCTGCTTTTCTGGAAACGGATGGTTTCCACCTGCCAACGGGTGTTGTTCAAGTTCTTGAGCGCCCGCACTTCGGTGCGGGTGCAGCCAGTGAGGAGCGTCAGGACAAGACCGACGGCTCCTGCAATTGAAAGGATGGTTTTCATGCGTTGACGAATTTGAGTTCAGGAAGAAAAAAAAAGTTCCACTTTTTTTCTTCCTGAACAGGTTGACACTTACAAGTTAGCCACCTTAAACCGGAAATATTGGTTCACGTCATAGTATTCGCCGTCGTCATTTCTGGGGGGCGCGGCGCACTGATTAACCGTCATCTTTCCGATGTGCTCGTCCACGGTTTTGATGGAAAATTTGACAGACAGGTCAATATCCTGACCAAACACTTTAAACTTGCCGCCGATTGTAATTTCCTCGAATTGGGGGGCCGGCTGGTAATCATCCTCCGTGAAATCGAACATCAGAGTTTCGGTGTAGATGCTTTTGTCCCAGGGTACGATGCTTATCGTATTGGCCCACCAACGGTGATCGATGTCCGCCTTGCGGCCCGGCTCCATGTTATCAATAAAGCGAATCTCGCCCAAATCCTTAAAGTTGCTGGCGGTGCTGGGTGAAAACACCCGAACGTCGATTTCCGGAGCACCAGCGGGCCAGCCTTCGTACGTGCCGCTCCAATTGCCGGTAAACTTCATCTCGGTCAGGTAGATGTAAGCCTTGTCCAGCTAATGGCATCCGTCAAGCGTGGCCGCTGCTCGTGCGTTGCTTGGCTGTTTGCCAGCTTCGAGCCGCAGTTGGGTTTCTTTGAAAGAAATGTTCCCGGCGGCATCAACCTTTACCCTCTCGTTCATGCCGATGACGATTACTGGTTCATTGGGTTCAGCAACGGCATCAATCCAGCGGACGTTTCCCTGGCCGTCAAAGGCTTTGAGGTGTTGAGTGACCCCTTCATTGTAATCCAGCGAACGAACGGCCACCAACGGTGAAAACAAGTCGGCGTTCCATTTGTCGAAGTTGACCGGAACGGCGATGTTGAGTTGGGGAAACGTCTCTTCGGCTTTGGCCAGTTGGTTGCTCAGGTATTTTGCTTCTTTGCCAAGTTGCTGGCTGAACGCGTCTGCCGTGGTCACCAGTTTTTGCTTGATGTTCTTTCCATCCTTGCCGTTCTTCTTGGCAAATTCCCGGAACAGGATGTCGTAGTCGCCATCAAATCTCTTTCCGGCTTCCTCTTTGACCAACTGGCGGAAGCCCTTTTCGTCGAACGACCTGGCCACCACGCGGGCTACATCTTCCAACAAGGCGTTGCCTTCCGAAATCGAAAAATTCTTCCGGGCGCTCGCATGAACGGCATCGCTGTTCAGCGGATTCGATTCCGGTTGCACGGATTGATTCTGACAGGCTCCGAGTAGGAGGAGCGCGCCGGTTAGTGCTACCGCACCATACTTAGTTTGTAAGTTGAACATGACGTGTAGTTTGTTGAATTACAGTGCAAAACTACACGCCGCCTCAGCCGCCCTGCGTTGACAATTGTCAAAACCTCACCTTGACAATTATCAAAATCCACCGGCGACTCATTTCCGTTTGTAGCCCGCCCGGAGCCGGCTGAGCGTGGCCGGGTCGATGCCCAGGTAGGAGGCGATGTAGCGCAGGGGCACCCGCTGGTAGAGGTCGGGGAAGGTGCTCGCATACGCTTCCAGGCGTTTCTCCGCTTTCGGAAACAGGAGCATCCGCACCCGCCGTTCGTACATCAGCAGGTATTTTTCCATGAGGCGGCACTCCAGGTCGGCGAGGGCTTCGTGGCGTTGTTTCAGTTCTTCGATGTCGTCGCGGGAGAGGACGAAGAGCGTGGAGGGTTCCAGCAATTCGATGGTCTCGCGGGAAGGGCGGCGGAGCAGGTAGCTCGGCATAGGCCAGATGAAACTATCTTCACGGGCCATCCAGGAAGTCACCTCGCGGTTGTCTTCGTAGTAAAAAGCCCGCATCAATCCGGTTTCGAGGTAAAACGCTTCGTGGCTAACGTCGCCTTCGTTGAGTAGGAGGGTGCCTTTGGGCAGGTCCCGGCGTCGGGCGATGCCCTGGAGGGCTTCGCCAATGGGCAGTTCGACCGGGCAAATGGCGTTGATGGCCTGGAGGAGGATGTATGACATGGGGCGGGGCGGTTGGCGTGGGTGAAAGTTACCAATTGCACCGGAAACCGCCGTAACCGTTTGCTCAAATTTCGGCGGCACGTTGGCCTCGACCGCTTCACCGCCGTTTTCCTCCGTTTCAACGAGTTACCGGGCCGGATGGACGCCTTTCGCCTGCCGCGCAACCCACCCCGTTTCGTACCTTCGTGTTTCCCCACCCACGCGCTTACCCCGCGTTCTGACCGAATGACCTACGAAGCCTGGTCCCCGCTTTTCCTGGGCATGGTGCTGGCCATGTTGCTGGCCAACGGCGTGCAGTGGTTCATGTACCGGGAGCGCATCTACGGGCTGTACAGCGTGTACACGGGGGTGTGGGCGGCGTATTTCCTCGTCAACTACTTCGGCCTGCCCCGCAACCTGAGCAATTTTTACAAGGTGCTGTTTTCGTACCCCGGCTACATCCTGTACCTCGAACTGGCCAAAGTATTCCTCAACCTCCACCAGCGGCCCCGGTTTCAGCGCTGGGTGACGGGGGTGCAGTGGGCTTTGGCCGGGTACGTGGCGGTGAAAACCTACGTGTACCTGTTCACCGATTTCTGGAAAACGCCCCTGCACGAACTGCTCCTGCAACCCGTCCGGCTGGCGCTCATCGCCGTGGGGGGCTACATCGTGTACGCGTTTCTCCGGTCGAAAGACCCCGTAGCCCGGTTTTTCGTGGCGGGCACGGCTTCGCTGCTGCTCAACCACGCTTTTGCCACAGTGCTGTTGATTCGTTCGGCCAACCTCAACCTGGCCCTGCCGTTCTGGCAACACCCCGACCTGTACGTGCAGGTGGGCGTGGTGCTCGATCTGATTTTCTTTTCGCTGGGCATTTCGTACCGGCACCGGCGACAGGCCGTGCGCCGGGCCGTGGTGGAGCAGGAACTGGCCCGCGAACGCGAACAACACCGCCGCGAACACCTCGAAGCCGACCTGGCCGTGGAGCGACTGAAGCAGGAAAAAACGGAGGTGCAAATGCGGGCCTTGCAGGCGCAAATCAACCCGCATTTTCTGTTCAACTCCCTCAACACGCTCTCCTCGCTGATTGACGAAAGCCCCCGGCAGGCGGGAGAATTTGTCGATGAATTGAGCAGCGTGTACCGCTACGTGCTTCGGGCCAACGACACCGACCTGACACCCCTGCGCGACGAACTGCACTTCATCGAATCGTATTTTCACTTGTTGAAAACCCGTCACGGCGAGGGCATCCGCCTCGAAATCGCCGTGGGCCGGAACCGCTACGACGACCTGATTCCGCCGCTGACGCTCCAGCTTTTGGTCGAAAACGCGGTGAAGCACAACGTCGTGCTGCCCGACCAACCCCTGACGGTGCGCATCGCGACGACGCCCTCGGGCGATTTGGTGGTGGAAAACACCCTGCAACGCAAGCGCCTGCGGGTGGATTCGGTGGGCATCGGCCTCTCGAACATCGAAACGAAGTACCGCCTCCTCGACCAGCCCGCGCCCCGCGTGGAAGAGCGCGACGGGTGGTTCCGGGTCACGATCCCGCTGCTGCCCCAGGCGAAAGGAGTGGGGGTGTAGCTGCGTGGGTGTTCGGGGATCCGCCCCACCCGCCGGGCAGCACTCATCCGGGAAATCGGCAGCGGCCTCCCGGCTCACCTCGGCTTTTGGCCGCTTCAGGGAGCGCAAATCGCAATTGATTCGGCTTTGCATGGTGGCCGGGCCGCTGAACGGCCAATTTTGACCCGTCAACACCGACGAACCATTTTTTTTCAAACCCAATCAACTCTTGTTCAACGTGAAAACGATTACCCTCCTGGCCGTGGCCGCCGCGCTGGCCTGCCCCCCGCTGGCTTCTGCCCAGACCAAAAAAGCCCCCGCCAAAGCCCCCGTCGTGGCCCCGGCCAAACCGAAACCCGCCGCCCCCAAAACGGTTGCCACCTCGGCCCGGCCCGCCGCCCAACCCCAACCCCCGGTCGCCCAGGCCACCCCCGCCCCGCAGCGCGAAGCCGCCCCGGCCGAACCAACCCCGCGCGCGGAAGCCAACCCCGCCGCCGCGCCGCAAAAAAGCACCGCTTCGGCCCCCCGTGCCGCCTCCCGCCGGAGCAGCGGCGGTGCCTCGCCGACGGGCAGCAAATTTCTAAACCTCGGCGTGGGGCTGGGGGCGTACTACGCCGGGGGACTGCCCCTGGGCGCTTCGTTTGAAGTAGGGCTGAAAGACGCCCTCGACGGCAACCTCTCGGTGGGTGGGTTCGTCGATTACGCCCGCTACGGCTACCGCAGCTACGGCTACCGGTGGAACTACACGTTCATCTACCTCGGTGCCCGTGCCTCGTACCACGCCGGGGAAATTCTGGGCGTGACCAACGCCAAATTCGACCCCTACGCGGGGGTGTCGCTGGGCTACCGGGCTTCGCGTTACAAAGACAACGACGGCTACTACGGCAGCTACTACAACCCCTACGGCAGCAGCGTGTTTTTTGGCGGGCACATCGGAGCGCGCTACCTGTTCAGCGAAAGGCTCGGCGGTTTCGCCGAAGTTGGCTACGGCGTGGCGGCCCTGAAACTGGGCCTGACGGCCACCCTCTGACGAGTTTTCTGTTAACCCCTCTCGTTTGAAAACGCGCCCCCGGCCCGGTTCTTCCGGCGACCGGGGGCGTTTGGTGTTTGGGGGGAGTGATGGGTGGGCTTTCGGGCGAGCCTTCGCACGTGTCGGCTAGTCGTCTGACTATCAAGTCCAGAAACAACCCACCCGCCCCACCGCCCGCTTTTTCCGGTTCACCGCGCCGGGGTGTCGGTTGAACGCAAAGCGGTGCGGTTTCGCCCACCCAGCCGCCCAATTTTGAGGCGTTCAATCAACTCTCACAAACAACCATGAAAAATTCAACTCATGCCGCTCCGGCGGCCTCCAAACGCAGCCTCAAACGCAAAATCGCCCGCGCCGCCGCGTGGGTGTCCGGCCTCCTGGCCGTGCTCGTGCTGGGGGGCTTCACGTACTTCAGCCTGACGTTTCCGAAAGCCGAACCCGCCCCCGAACTGACCATCGAGCGCACGCCCGAGCGGGTGAAGCGCGGCGAGTACCTGGCCAACCACGTGGCCATTTGCCTCGACTGCCACTCCCAGCGCGACTGGACCCGGTTTTCGGGTCCGCCCAACATGGAAACCTACGGTGCCGGCGGCGAGCATTTCGGCAAGGAATTCGGCCTGCCCGGTGACATTTACACCAAAAACCTGACGCCCTACGCCCTGGGCGAGTGGACCGACGGCGAGCTGTTCCGGGCCATCACCACCGGCGTGGACCGCGATGGCAAGGGGCTGTTCCCGATGATGCCCTACGACCACTACGGCATGGCCGACCCGGAAGACATCAAGGACGTCATCGCCTACCTGCGCACGCTGCCCGCCATTAAAAATGAAATTCCCGAACGGAAACTGGATTTTCCGCTCAATTTCATCGTCGAAACCATGCCCAAGTCGGCCAATTTCCGGAAAAAGCCCGACACCCTCAACCGCGTGGCCTACGGTGAATACCTCGTCAACCTGGCCAGTTGCAACCACTGCCACACGCCGGTGGGCGAAGACCACAAGCCCGTTCCGGGGCGCGAATTCAGCGGCGGCACGGAAATGAAACTGCCCTTCGGCACCATCCGGCCCGCCAACCTGACGCCCGACGACGAAACCGGTCTGGGCCGCTGGACGGAGCAGCAGTTCGTGGCCCGCTTCAAGGCCCACTACAGCCCGGACATGACCGCGCCGAAGGTGGACCCGAAGGGCTTCAACAGTGTCATGCCCTGGACGATGTACGCGGGGATGACAGCGCGCGACCTGGGGGCGATTTACACGTATTTTCGCTCGCTGAAACCGGTGAAAAATCCAGTCGTGAAGTTTACCCCCGCCGCCGACCCGAAGCCGATGGTGGGTGAATAGCGAGTTTAGGGTTCAGAGTTTAGAGTTAGAAATTGTCAGTAACTCCAAACTCTGAACCCTAAACTCTAAACCTACAACCCCAGCATAGCCATGCTCCTCAGCCGAATCACCCTGCACACGAGCAACCTGGGCCGGACGCTCGATTTTTACGAGAACACCCTGGGACTGACGCTCGCCGAATGCCCTTCCGAACGCCTGACGTTTACGGTTGGTCGTTCGAGGCTGGTGTTTCTGCCCTCACGCCGTGGGCGGGCACCGTTCTACCACCTCGCCTTCTCGGTGGCTCACCACCAGTTCGAGGCCGCCGTCGCCTGGCTGGAGCAGCGCACGGCCATCCTGCCCTTCTGCGGCGACCACCGCATCGCCGAATTTCCGACTTGGGAAGCCCGCGCCGTGTACTTCCACGACCCCGACGGCAACATCCTCGAACTCATCGCCCGGCAAGCGCTGCCCGCCGCCCCGACGCCGCGGTTTGTCCGCACGCCCATCGTGGGCCTGAGCGAAATCGGCCTCGTGGCCGACGACGTCGCCCTGGCCTGCCAGGCGCTCCACGAACACTACGGCGTACCCTACTTCGCCCGTGGCCCCTACCTGCGCGACTTCGCCGCGATGGGCGACGACGAGGGCCTGTTCATCGTGTGCCAGACCGGGCGTGGCTGGTGGCCCACCCTCCGCCCCGCCGAGCGGCATCCCCTCGAAGTCGCCATCGAGCGCGAAGGCGTGGCGAGTCGGTTTCAACTTGCTTAGTTTTGAGTTTTTCACAAAAAGAAAAGCCCTCAAGTTACGCATTCCGCGCCGCCTGAGGGCTTTTTTACTGCCAACGGCCAAGACTACGCGTCCCGCCGCCAACTCACTTCCCCATCCACCGCTTGAAATCGCTCGCCCGCTCGCGGCTGACGAGCACCTCGTCGTCGGGGGTGGGCTTGAGGGTGAGTTTGAGTTTGTTGTTGAAGTAGGGGTGAATCTGCTGGACGGAGGCGATGTCGATGATGTACTGCCGGTTGGCCCGGAAGAATTGGGCCGGGTCGAGCATTTTTTCCAATTCATCGAGGGTGTAGTCGAGCGAAAATTTCTGATTGCTCCGGGTTTTGAACAGGCTGACGCCTTCTTCGGAGTAGAAAAACGCGATGTCGGTCACTTCGACGGGCACCCACTGCTGGCGGTGCTTCACCAGGAAACGCTTGCGGTACTCGGTGGGCTGAATCTGCTGGCGAAGCTGCTCCACCAGCGCGTCGATGGCCATGCGGCCACCGGGGGCTTCGGCGGGGGCGCTTTCGGGGTGGGCTTGCAGGCGGCGGTGTTTTTCGAGGCTGGCTTCCAGTTCGTGCCGCTTGATGGGCTTCAGCAGGTAGTCGATGCTGTTGACCTTAAAGGCCCGCAGGGCGTATTCGTCGTACGACGTCGTGAAAATGACGGGCGATTCGACGGGCGTTTGTTCAAAAATCTCGAAACTCTGGCCGTCGGCGAGTTCGATGTCCATCAAAATCAGGTCGGGGGCGGGGTTGCTCTGAAGCCAGGCCACCGAGGCCCGCACGCTGGCCGCCGACCCCAGCACGTGGATGGAGTCGTCCACTTCCTGCAACAGCTTCGTCAGTTTCCTGACGGCCAGTTCTTCGTCTTCAATGATTAGGACATTCATGGTGAATTGCAATTCGTCTGGTAAGGGAACGGCCTAAAGTTGGGGAAAAAGCAGCATGAACCGGAACGGATTCCCAGCAAACCGGCAGAAAGGAGGGGTGAATTTGCAGAAAGGGGGGATGGAGTGGGGAAAGGCGGGAGAATGTTCAATGCTCAATGTTCAATGCTCAATTCATTTGACATTGAACATTGAGCATTGAACATTCTCCCTGCTTTTTCCTTTCACGCCACCACCCTCGCCGCCACCAGCGGCAGCGTGACGGTAAACCACCCGTCGGCTTCGCGGACGGTGGGTTCGGGTTGGTTGAGGAGGCGGTAGCGGGCGGCGATGTTGGCGAGGCCCACCCGGTTGGAGTCCACGCGAAGGGCTTTTTTCTGGAGCGTGTTGCCCACCACCAGCCAGCCCCCCGACTCGGTGCGCAGGCGGATGACGAGCGGCTGTTCGGCCAGGATGGCGTTGTGCTTCACGGCGTTTTCGACCAGCATCTGGAGCGTCAGCGGGGGCAGTTGGGCGTCGAGATAGGCCGGGTCGAGGTCCAGTTCGAGGTCGATGGCCGGGCCGTAGCGGGTTTTCAGGAGGTGGAAATACGACTGGATGAAGCGCAATTCCTCGCGCAGCGTGGTCAGTTCGCCGTCGTTGGAGCGGAGCAGGTAGCGGTACACGGTGCTCATCTCGTCCACGAATTCGGTGGCCTGGCGGGGATTTTCGTCAATCAACGAAGAGAGCGAGTTGAGCGAATTGAACAAAAAGTGCGGGTTGACCTGGTTTTTGAGCGAATCGAACCGGGCCTGCCACTGGGCTTTGAGCAATTCTTCCTTCTCGGCGTAGGTCAGCCGCCACTGCCGCAGCACGTACCAGCCTTCGTACAAGCCGAAATAAATCAGGTGGTAAAAAATCTGGATGCCGGCCGTGTTGACGTAGTCGAGCAGGCTGAACTGGGGCCGCTCGCCTTGCAGCAACGCGTGAACGACGACGCGGAACAGCGTGGCCAGGTTGACCAGAATCGGCAATTCGAGGGCCAGCACGAGCAGGCGCCGGCGGGTATTTTCCAGCCCTGGAAACCGCCGCTGCACCCGCAGCACCACCCACCGGGCCAGGTGCCAGAACAGGTAGCCCGCCGTGAGGGCCACGCCCACGAAGCGGAGGATGCGCCCCTGCGCCCCGCTGAGGTAGATTTCGAGGCGGAAAAAGACCGTCCCGAACAAAAACAGCACCAGCGGCCCCAGCAACCGCAGGCGCAGGTCGTCGGGGGGAGGCAGGTCGGGGCGGGCGCGGGGTTTCATGGCGTGACGAGGTGGCTCGATGGCAGCAGGGGCAGGGTAACGGTGAAATGCGTTTCGGTTTCGCCGACGCTGACCTCCCCCTGCCCCAGCAACTGGTACTTGGTGGCGATGTTGGTCAGCCCGACGCGGTTGGAGGGCACCCGGATGTTCTTGCGGTTGAGCGTGTTGCGCACCACCAGCCGCCCCGCGTCGTCGGTGCGGAGTTCGATGGTCAGGGGCTGGTCGGGCAGGATGGCGTTGTGCTTCACGGCGTTTTCGAGCAACAGTTGCAGCGTCAGCGGCGGGATGAGGTGGTCGGCAAAAGTCGGGTCCACGTCCTGAATCAGGTCGATGCCCCCGCCGTAGCGAATTTGCAGCAGGTAAAAATACGAGCGCACGAAGGCCAGTTCTTCGCGCAGGGTGGTCAGTTGGTTTTCGTTGGCCCGCAGCAGGTAACGGTACACGGAGGCGAGTTCTTCGAGAAAAACCTCGGCCTGCCGGGGGTCTTCTTCAATCAGCGAGGACAGCGAGTTGAGCGAGTTGAACAGAAAATGCGGATTTATTTGCTGCTTGAGGCTCTCGAACTGGCTGACGAGGTTGGCCTTTTTCAGCCGCTCGGTCTCGGTAATCGTGCGTTCCCACTGCTCGAAAAAGTTGATGCTTTCGTAAACGGCCGACACCACCAGCACCGTAACCAGCACGAACCCCAGCGCCCAGAGCAGGCGACCTGCGAGGGGCTGATGGCCATTGATGGCTACGCCCTGCAAAACGGCGTAGGTTAGCAACGTGGTGACCCCCGAACTGAGCATCAGCAGGGGCAGCGAAAGCAGGATGCGCTTGAGGGCCTGCCGGTAATCGGGGAAAAGCCGGTTGAAGTAAATCGAGATGGCGTTGTTGAGGGGCCAGTGGGCGTAGAACAGCCCCAGCGAAACCACCGTGGCAAACCCAAACAGCCACCCGTCGCGCCAGTAGGCTCGCCCCAGCAGGATGGTGTTGAGCGCCAGCAGAAACCCCGGCAGCACCAGGGCTTTGACGAGGTTGTCCTGCTGGGTGTAGACGATGGATTTCAAGGAGGGTTAGTTGTTGGTTGGTAGTTGTTCGTTGTCGGTTGGAGGCAAAGCTAATCGGGCACCACAGGGGCGTCGTGTCGATTCACGAAGTTGGAAAATCTCAACCAACAACCGACAGCGAACAACTCCTAACTTTTCGCAACCGTCTCCCGCACCGCCAGCGGCAGCCGCACGATGAAAAATTTCTCGTCGTCCTCAATCACCGGTTCGGGCAGGCCCAGCAGGCGGTACCGGGAGGCGATGTTGGCCAGGCCCACCCGGTTGCTGACCACCCGCGCCGACTTGCGGTGAATCGTGTTGGCCACCACCAATTCCCCCGACTCGGTGGTCAGCAGACTGATGATGAGCGGGTTCTCGGGCAAAATGGCGTTGTGCTTCACCGCGTTTTCCACCAGCAGTTGCAGCGTCAGCGGGGGCAGTTGGGCGTCGAGCAGGGTCTCGTCCACTTCGCGGTACAGCGCGATGGCCGAGCCGTAGCGGGTTTTCAACAAATGGTAGTACGATTTGATGAAGGCCAGTTCCTGCCGGAGCGTGGTCAGTTCGCGGTCGCCGGTCTGGAGCAGGTAGCGGTACACGCTGCTCAGTTCGTCGAGAAAGGCCGTGGCCTGCCTAGGATTTTCGCCGATGAGCGCGCCCAGCGAATTGAGCGAATTGAACAGAAAATGCGGGTTTATCTGCGCCTTGAGGCTGTCGAACTGGTGCTGCAACTGGGCTTTCTGGGCGCTCTCAGCTTCGATGATGGCGATTTTCAGCTTGGAAAAATAATAGAGGATTTCGTACACGGCCCCCACGATGACCACCACCAGAAAGCCCCCCACCACCTGGCTTACGATGACCTCGCGGGTGATGGGCACGCCAGCCAGCCCCGTAACCCCGAACAGCCACACCACGCTCACCTGCCCCAGCGCGACCAGGATGAAATAACCCACAAACGTCACCAGAATGCGGCGGCGGGTTTGTTCGATGCGCGGGTACCGCGCCCGCGCCCACATGAGCCACCGCGTGACCAGTTCCCACATCAGGTAGATGTACACCAGCCCGAAAAAACTGGTGCGGAAGTACACCAGCCAGTCGTACCGGTAACTTTCGAGGTAAAACAGGTTGGTGCCGAATTCGACGGCCGGAATGCCAATCAGTTTGATCCAACGGTCATTGAGTTTTTCCAACGGGATTGCAGGGGTTCGGGTGATGCAAGATACGCGATGGGCGGCAGGATGGGAAGGCAAACGCTTCCGTTCCGGCCAAAGCCTGGCGTCGGGCAGCGAAGTGGATGGGTGCATGGGTGGAAATTAGCCCGCCGGGCACCGCTCCCCAAGGGCGGCGCGCCTGAACCGCCGTTTCCGGGGGGTCAGGCGGTAAAAACGCCCGCTGCGCCGTTCGGCACCGGACAGGCTTCGTCCGGTTTCGGACAGGCGTTTTTCGGGAAAACTCCCCCCACGCGCTGGAAACGGCCATGCCGATGGCTGGCAGAACTTTTTTCTACAAAACTGAAAGTAATCCCGAAACCATGCGACGAACGTACCTGGGCGAGTTTGAAGAAATCGTGCTGCTGACCGTGGCCGTGCTCGGCGAGGGGGCCTACGGCGTGGCCATCGCCGACGAACTGGAAAGCCAGACGGGCCGGGCGGTGAGCCTGAGCGCCGTCCACGCCGCCCTGCACCGGCTCGAAGAGAAAGGCATGTTGAAATCACGCCTCGGCGAAGCCACCGCCGAGCGGGGCGGGCGGCGCAAGCGGTTGTTTGCCGTCACCGTGCTCGGCACCCGCACGCTGAGCGACATCCGGGCCGTGCGCAACCGGCTTTGGGAGGCCATTTCGCCGCAGACCTTGCCTGCGTTTGGAATATGAAACCGCCCCACTCGCCACCGACCTGGGCCACCCGCCTGCTGCGCGCCTTCTGCGCCCCGCACCTGCTGGAAGAAGTGCAGGGGGATTTGGAGGAACGCTTTCAGCGGCGGGTCACCCTGTTCGGCGAGCGGGTGGCGGGGCGGCAGTACGCCCGCGAGGTGCTGGGGTTTTTACGACCATTTGCCCTGAAACGACGACCCAACGATTTTTCTCAACCGGTTTCAATCAACTCGCTCATGTTCCAGAACCATTTCAAAATCGCCTGGCGGAACCTGATTCGTAACAAAACGTTCTCGGCCATCAACGTGCTGGGGCTGGCGCTGGGCATGGCGGCCAGTATGCTCATTCTGCTCTGGGTTCTCGACGAGTGGCGCATCGGCAAACACCACCCCAACGCCGAACGGCTGTACCGCATCATGGAAAACGAAATTGCCGACGGACGTATCGTTACCGACGAAGACACGCCCGGCATCCTGGCTAACGAGTTGAAGCGCGTCATGCCCGAAGTGGAGTATGCCGCTAATATGGTGAGCGTGGAAAATGTGTTGACGGCAGGCACTGTAACCACCCGGCAGAAAGGCCTCTACGCGGGGGCCGACTGGTTCCGCCTGTACGACGTTCCAATGCTGGCGGGTACGGCGCAAACGGCTAACAGTGCCCCCGGCTCAATAGCCATTTCGGAGAACATAGCGAAAACATATTTCGGCGGGGCGCAACGGGCATTGGGCAAGACGCTTCGGTTCGATGACTGGCAGGATTGTCAGGTAACGGCGGTGTTTGCCGATCAGCCCACTAATGCGCCAGATCAATATGACTACGTTCGCAACTGGCAGGACTTTATGCGAATGGAGCAATGGCTTACCCGCTGGGAAAACAGTGGTCCCGGCACACGGGTGCTCCTACGGCCGGGGGCCGACGTAGCGAACGTCAACGCCAAGCTGAAAACGTTTCTGAAAGGCCGCAACAAAGACATCAACGCCAGTTTCAACATCGAACTGTTTTTGCAGCCCGAAACCGAAGCGTATCTGTACTCAAACTTCAAGAACGGGCAGCGCGACGGGGGCCGCATTGAATACATCCGAATGTTCGTGGGCGTGGCCCTGTTTCTGCTGCTGATTGCCGCCATCAACTTCATGAATTTAGCCACGGCTCGCTCGGCGAAGCGGGCGCGGGAGGTGGGCGTCCGCAAAGTGGTAGGGGCCGGGCGGGCGTCGCTCGTCGGGCAGTTCATGGGCGAGACGTTTCTGCTGGCCATGCTGGCGCTGGGGCTGGCCGTTATCACGGTGGCAGTGGCGCTGCCTGACTTTAACACGCTGACCGAGAAGCAGATAGCGCTGCCGCTCAATACGTTGGAGAGTTGGGCGCTGTGGCTGGGCCTGGTTCTGCTGGTGGGCGGGCTGGCGGGCAGTTACCCGGCGCTGTTTCTGTCGTCGCTGAGTCCGGTGCGGGTACTCAAGAGCGCCGTGCGGTTTGGGCCGGGGACGCAGCGCTTTCGGCAGGGCTTAGTGGTGTTTCAGTTCGTGCTGTCGCTGGTGATGATTGTGGGGACGCTGGTTATCTACCAGCAACTGCGCTACATTCAGCAGAAAAACCTCGGCTTCAACCGGTCTAATCTGCTCCGCATCACCCGCGAGGGCGCGCTGATACACCAGTACCCGCTATTCAAGGAGAGGCTGTCGCGAATGCCCGGCGTGGAGAGCGTTACGTTCCTGAAAACGAATCCGCTCTACAATGGCAATACGACGGACGGTGCCAGTTGGCCGGGGAAAGACCCCACCGTGGCTATTCAGTTCAACAACACGAGCGTCGGCTACAATTTCGTCGAAACAATGGGACTGAAACTGTTGCAGGGCCGGGATTTTTCGCCCGCCTTCGGCACCGATTCGAGCAACTACCTCATCAACGAAGCAGCCGCCAAGCGTATGGGTTTCGCCAATCCGGTGGGCAAACCTCTTACCTTCTGGCAACGGCCCGGCACCATCGTCGGTCTGCTGAAAAACTTTCATTTCAACTCGTTGCACGTAGCGGTTCGGCCAATTATTATTCAATTAAAACCCGCAAAGCAACCTGAGGGGGGTGTGATTCTGGTACGTACCGCGCCCGGCCAAACTGAACAGGCACTACGTAGCACCGAGACGCTTTACCGGGAAATGAACCCTAAATTTCCGTTCAGCTACGCCTTCGTGGACGATGATTTTGCGCAGCAATACCGCAGCGAAACCATCGTCGGGACGCTGGCCAGCGGTTTCGCCGGGCTGGCTATTTTCATCGCCTGTCTGGGTCTGTTCGGTCTCGCTACGTTCACCACCGAGCAGCGGACGAAGGAAATCGGCGTCCGCAAAGTGCTGGGTGCCAGCGTAGCCAGCATCGTTACGTTGCTCTCCAAAGACTTCTTGAAACTCGTGCTGGTGGCGATTGTGATCGCCTCTCCACTGGCGTACTACGTCATGCAGCGCTGGCTGGCCGATTTTGCTTACCGGATTGACCTTGAGTGGTGGATGTTCGCCGGAGCCGGATTACTGGCCGTGAGCATCGCGCTGCTGACGGTCAGCTTCCAAAGCATCAAAGCCGCGCTGATGAACCCGGTGAAATCCCTGCGCAGCGAATGAAACCCACTTCGCCACCCCGCTGGGCCACCCGCCTGCTCACGCTGTTCTGCGCCCCGCACCTTTTGGAAGAAGTGCAGGGGGATTTGGAGGAACGCTTTCAGCGGCGGGTCACCCTGTTCGGCGAGCGGGTGGCGGGGCGGCAGTACGCCCGCGAGGTGCTGGGGTTTTTACGACCATTTGCCCTGAAACGACGACCCAACGATTTTTCTCAACCGGTTTCAATCAACTCGCTCATGTTCCAGAACCATTTCAAAATCGCCTGGCGCAGCCTGCTGAAGCAGAAACACCACGCTGCCCTCAACCTGGTGGGACTGGCCATCGGCCTGACGGCTTGCCTGCTGATGGGGCTGTACGTGTACGATGAACTCCGGTACGACCGCTTTCACGCCAACGCCGACCGCATCGTGCGCGTGGTGCTGCGGGGTACGCTTAACGGCGAAGCCGTGAAGGAAGCCAACGTGATGGCACCCGTCGCCGGGGCCTTGCGGCAACGTTTTCCCGAAATCGAGGCCACCGTGCGGATACGAACCGCCGGAACGCCCCGCGTGAGTTACGGCGACAAGGTGTTGCGCAACAACCGGCTCGCGCTGGCCGACCCGACGCTGTTTCGGGTGTTCAGCCTGCCCCTGCTGAACGGCGACGGCCGGACGGCCCTATCGCGGCCCAACACGGTGGTGGTCAGCCAACGCATGGCGCGGCAGTTTTTCGGAGAAACCGACCCCGTCGGCAAGGTGCTGACCGTCTTCGACGATAAGGTGGCCTACACGGTCACGGGGGTCATGGCCGACGTGCCGCCGCAGTCCCACTTTCACGCCGACGCGTTTCTGACGCTGGTGGGCGACCGCGCGGCGGCCAGCGACAACTGGTTGGTGTCGAACCACTTCACGTACCTGCTGTTGCCCGACGGGTACGACCCCCGCCGGTTGGAGCCGAAATTGAAGTCGGTCACCGAAGCGCACCTGATCCCGCCGCTGGAGAAACTCCTGGGCGTGAGCCGCTCGGCCTTCCGGCAAAAAGGCCTGGATTTGGGGCTTTTCCTGCAACCCCTCACCGAGATCCACCTGCACTCTGACCTCAAACCCAACACGGAGTTAGAGCCGGGGGGCGACATTCGGTACGTGCGGCTGTTCGGGGCCGTGGCCCTGTTCATGCTGCTGCTGGCCTGCATCAACTTCACCAACCTCAGCACCGCCGGAGCCGCCAAACGGGCCAAAGAAGTGGGCATCCGCAAGGTGCTGGGTTCGGCGCGGGGGCGGCTGGTCGCGCAGTTTCTGACCGAATCGGCCCTGCTCACCGCCCTGGCCCTGGCGTTGGCGCTCGGGCTGGCCTGGGCACTGCTGCCGGTTTTCAACGTCCTGTCGGGCAAAACCCTGCGCCTTCAACCGGCGGAAATGCCCTGGCTGGTGCCCGGTTTGGTGGGGTTCGGCCTGCTGGTGAGTTTGCTGGCGGGCAGCTACCCGGCGTTTTTTCTGGCCTCGTTCCGGCCGGTCATCACCCTGAAGGGCGGCCTTCCGTCAGCCGGCCGGTCGCGCCTGAATTTGCGGAACGGCCTGGTGGTGGTTCAGTTTTTCGTGTCCATCGGCCTCACCATCGCCACCCTCGTCGTGTACCAGCAACTGCGGTACATCCAGACGGCCAAACTCGGCTACGACCAGGAGCAGGTGGTGGTGCTGGAGCGCACGGACCTGTTGGGAAACCGGGAAGCGGCCCTGGCCCGCCAACTGGCGCAAGACAGCCGGGTGGCCCGCGTGAGCGTGTCGGCATTTCTGCCCAACGACCGGTACAACGCCGGGCTGATTGCCATGCACCCCGAAGGCCAGAACGCCAAACTGACCCGCCTGACGTATTTCGGGGTCGACGAGCAGTACCTCCCCACGCTGGGCATCCAACTGGCGGCAGGGCGCGGTTTTTCGGCGGATTTCCCCTCCGACTCGGCGGCGGTCCTCCTCAACGAAGCCGCCGCCCGGTTCTTCGGCTGGGGCCGACAGGCTGTGGGGCGCACCCTGACCACTCCAGGCGCACAGGGGGGCGCGGACAAAACGTACCGCGTCGTCGGGGTGGTGAAGGATTTTCACACGCGGTCGTTGCACGAACCCATCGCGCCGATGGCGATGCTGCTCGGCGGCAACAGCGGTGCCATCCTCGTCAAAACCCGCAGGGCGGACGTGGCCGGGTTGCTGGCGTCGGTGAAAACGAAGTGGGACGCCCTCGGCACCGGCGAACCGTTCCAGTACGCGTTTCTGGACGAAGCCTCGCAGGCGATGTACCGGGCCGAACAAACGACGGGTCGCGTGCTGCTCGTGTTTGCGGGGCTGACGATTTTCATCGCCTGCCTGGGGCTGTTCGGTCTGGCGACCTTCACCGCCGAACAGCGGACGAAGGAAATCGGTGTTCGGAAAGTGCTCGGGGCCTCGGTAGCGGGCCTCGTCGCGCTCCTGGCCCGGGATTTCCTGAAACCGGTGTTCGTGGCCCTGCTGCTGGCCGCGCCCGTGGCCTGGTACGCGATGAACCGCTGGTTGGAGGATTTCGCCTACCGCGTCGAGTTGGAGTGGTGGGTGTTCGCCGGGGCCGGGTTGCTGGCGGTGGCGATTGCGCTGCTGACGGTGGGATTTCAGTCGGTGAAAGCGGCGTTGGTGAACCCGGTGGAGAGCTTGCGGAGCGAGTAGGTCAGGCAAAAATGGCCGGCAGGCTCAACTCAACCTGAAGGGTGGGGTCGAGCAACGTCTCGTCGTTGTGGAAAAACTGGTAACGTCCCGGCCGGTCGTACACGAACACCCCCCGAACGGCCGGAACCACCACCCAGCAGGAACGCACGCCGAAATCGAAGTAAACGGCGGTTTTATCGACCATTTGTTCCAGGCTTTGGGAGGGCGATTGGATTTCGACGCAGAGCAGGGGCGCGTCCGGGCGCTTGGCCGGTTCGTCGCCGTAGCCCAGCGGCATGAGCGGGTACACGACCACGTCGGGGGTAGTGCCTTCGGGCGGAGTATCCAGGGTTACCTCGCTGGCGACGAGGTATTGGGTCCGGTAGGCGGCTTTGAGTTCAAAGACGAGGTTGGCCTGAATCGCGCCGTGGGTAAGGTTGGGCATGGGTTTACCGCGTTCAAGTTCGTATTCGGTGAGTTGTTCGACGAGCGCTTCCATAAACCAGGGTAGTTTTTTCAAAAGTAAAAAAAATCATCGTGAAACCTTCGCCGCCCCGACCCGTCGGACCGCGCTGGGCCACCCGCCTGCTGACGCTGTTCTGCGCCCCGCACCTGCTGGAAGAAGTGCAAGGGGATTTGGAGGAGCGCTTCCGGCGGCGCGTGGCGACGGTCGGCCCGCAAGCCGCCCGCCGGGCGTACGCCCGCGAGGTGCTCGGTTTCCTCCGTCCGTTCGCCCTCAAACGACAAAAAAGCCCGTTTCCCAACCCCTCGTTTTTCCACCCCACCATGCTCCGCAGCTACCTCCTCCTCGCCCTCCGCACCCTGGCCCGCAACCGGCTCACCTCGCTGCTCAACGTGACGGGCCTCTCGGTGGGCATCGCGGCCTGCCTCGTGATTTACCTCCTCGTGCAGTTCGAGCTGAACTTCGACCGGGCCGTGCCCCACGCCGACCGCGTGTACCGCCTCGTGTCGGATTTCAAATTCGGCGGCGAAGACTACCACAACCCCGGTTTGTCGGCTCCCATCCCCCCCGCCGTGCGGCGCGAAGTGCCGGGGGCCGAAGCCGTGGCGGCGCTGCACGAGGGCGATTTTCAGGTCGTGGAAGTGCCCCGCGTCGGGGGCGAGCCGCTGAAGGTTCGGCCCGAAAAAGACGAGCACGGTTGGCTGGCGTTCACCGAACCGGCTTTTTTCGATATTCTGCCCCGCGCCTGGCTGGCGGGTTCGCCCCAAACCTCGCTCACCAAACCCGACCAAATCGTGCTCACCGAGCGGCAGGCCCGGCTGTACTTCGGCGAGGCCACGCCCGCCGTGGTGGGCCGTCGGCTGGTGGGGCAGCAGTTCCGCGACACGCTCACGCTGACCGTGTCGGGCCTGGTGCGGGATCTCGACGCCCCCAGCGATTTCGACTACCGGGCCTTCGTGTCGCTTTCCACGCTGACGACGACCAAAAAACGGCGCGACGACACGGGTTTCGACCAGTGGACCGGCACCAATTCCTCGTCGCAGTGCCTCGTTCGGCTGGTTCCGACTGCCAACCCCGTGCGGTTTGGCCAGCAGGTTACGGAGATGGTGGAGCGCCACCTACCCGCCACCGAAGAACGAGGCAACCGCTGGCTGCGCCTCCAGCCACTCAGTGACGTGCACTTCAACGCCGATTACGCCAGTGGCAACCACATCGCCCACCGCCCCACGCTGGTGGTGTTGGGGGTAGTCGGCGGTTTTCTGCTGTTGCTGGGCTGCATCAATTTCATCAACCTCGCCACGGCGCAATCCACCCGGCGGGCGCGGGAAATCGGCGTGCGCAAAACCCTGGGCAGCGCCCGGCGGCAGTTGATTTTCCAGTTTTTGGGCGAAACCTTCCTGCTCACCGCCGCAGCCACGGTTGTAGCCCTCGCGTTGGCGTCGGCGGCGCTGGGCTACCTCGGCGACGTCGTGCCGAAGGGCGTAAACCTGGATTTTTCAAAACCCCACCTCTACGGGTTCCTGCTCGCGGTGGCGATAGTGACGGCCCTGCTGGCGGGGCTGTACCCCGGCTGGCTGGTGTCGCGGCTGTCGCCGGTGAAGGCGCTTCGCAACCAGACCGGCGGGCCGGTGGGCAGCGTGGGCCTGCGGCGGGCGCTCATCGTGGGGCAGTTCGTGGTGGCGCAGGTGTTCATTGTCGGTGCCCTGCTCGTGGGGCAGCAACTGCGGTTTATGCTCAACACCGACCTCGGGTTTCAGCGCGAGGCTATCGTCAACCTCCAAGTGCCCACCCAGTTCGTGTTCAACGGCGACAAAAACGGCCTCCGTTTCGCCCTCGCCGACCGCATTCGCAAGCTGGCGGGCGTGGAGCAAGTGAGTATGTCGAGCCAGACGCCCATCGCCGGGGGCTGGGCTACGTCGGTGATGGAATTTTCGGGGAAAAAAGAAAAGCTCAAAGTGAACGTGTACCGCAAGGAAGTGGACGCCGACTACCTCGGTCTGTACGGGCTGCAACTCGCGGCGGGCCGCAACCTGCTGCCCACCGACACCACGCGGGAATTTCTCGTCAACGAAACCCTGGCCCGGCAGATGGGCTTCCAGCGCCCCGCCGACGCGGTCGGGCAGTTTCTCGAACACGGTCGGCACCGGCAAAAATTGCCCATCGTCGGCGTGGTGCGCGATTTTCACCACCGCTCGCTGCACCACGTCATCCAGCCCACGGTGATTCTGGGCGGGAAAGAAGGGCTGTACACCTTCAACGTCCGCTTCCGCCGGAGCGGGGCCGGGGGCTTTGACCAAACCCTGGCCCGACTCAAAACCCTCTGGGCCAGCACCTACCCCAACGACCCCTTCGAGCCACAGTTTTTCGACGACGCGGTGGCGAAACTCTACGGCAAAGAGCGCAACCTGGCCAAACTCGTCAACCTCGCCACGGCCGTCGCCGTGTTCATTTCCTGCCTGGGGCTATTCGGGCTGGTGACCTTCACGGCCCAGCGGCGCACGAAAGAAATCGGCATCCGCAAGGTGCTGGGGGCCAGCGTGGCGGGCATCGTGGGCCTGCTGTCGCGGGAATTCCTGGTGCTGGTGGGCGTGGCCGTGCTGCTGGCCTCGCCCCTGGCCTGGTGGGGCGTGAGCCGCTGGCTGGATGATTTTGCGTACAAAATCAGCCCCGAATGGTGGGTCTTCGCCGGGGCGGGGGTGCTGGCCGTGGCGATTGCGCTGCTGACGGTCGGTTTCCAGTCGGTGAAGGCGGCGCTGGCGAACCCGGTGGAGAGTTTGCGGAGCGAGTAAGTCAGGGGGTGAATAAACGGCTGGACTCATCGTAGTCGATGATGAACCACTCGTGGTACAGCGTGGCGACGAAAAACGCCTCCGGCGCGAACCGGTCGCAGATGGCGACGAAGCCGGACGCGAAGGGGTCGTCGTAAAACGTGGTGTCCTTGAGGTAAACGACCAGTTTCTGGCCGTCCTGGCTTAGGAAATGGTGCAGGATGGTCAGGTTGGGGTGGTGCCTGCGTCCAATCGGTAGCAAAACCCATTGGTTGCCGATTTCCAGAAACTCGGGCGTTTCGGCTACCGGGTCGTAATCGGGTTCGAGTTGGTAGATGAGGTGGTCAGGCGGGTAATTCCGACGTTCCAACTGCCAGGACCAACTCGTTGGCCCTTCGTGTTTTTCGATGATGCGGTCCCAGCGGCGGGCTTTGAGGCGGTCGATGGTTTCGGCGGGCAGGTCGTCGATGGACATGGCAGGTCGTGGTTTTGCTCAAAAATAGCAGAATCTTCCGCAGCCTGTTCCTTGCCTCCCAGCCGGTCATCGCCTTGCTTCCGGCTGAACCGGGTAGTTCGGAATGTTCCGGCCCAGGTAGATGTTCCGCTCGGCTTTGACCATGTTGCCTACGTCTTTCAGCTTTAAAATGCCGCTGCCGCCCCGGTTTTCGAGCTTCTGCCGGAAGGCGGGCGTGAGCAGCGGGTCGTCGTCGAAAAGAAATTCGTCGAGGTAGTACTCGGGCAGGCCCGGTTCCTTCACCACGACGTGGATGTGTGCCGGGTCGGTGTGGCCGGGGTAGGGGGCCGGGCGGAGGGTGACGAATTTGTAAAATCCCTTCGCGTCGGTGCGCATCCAGCCCCGGAGAGAGCCGTGGCGCCGTTCCCAGCCTTTCGCGCCCGGTTTGGCCGTGTAGTGGCCCGTTTCGTCGGTGTGGTACACGTACAGCACCACGCCCGGCGCGGGGGTTTTGCCGTCGGCCTTGAACACGATGCCGTTGACAGCCAGGGGCTTTTTGCCGCTCCAGGAAGTAACGTCGGGGAGTTTGACGAACGGCTCCAGTTTCTCGAACGGCACCGGACTTTCATGGCTGGCTTCGCAGCCCTCGCAGGGGCCGCCGACATTGTGACCCTGACCAAAATCCGGTGACGGGAGCAGGGCAAACGCCGCAACCAACGCGGCGACAAACGGGGCAAATCGGAATTTTTTCATGGCAGAACGAAAACGGGTTGGTTGATTTTCCGGACAAACCAACGGCTCCGAACAACCGCCGCCAAACGATTTCGAGCAACGACCGGGAAATTGGACGAACGTCGCCGCGTTGTTCATCCCGATTTTCCGGCGTTGGTCGGTTGGCGACCTGAGCGCCTGTCCCGAAGCGTACAAAACCTGTCCAGTTTCGGACAGGTTTTGTACGCTTTTTTTTCGTAAAATTCTAAAATTCAGCGAACTGACCAACGTAATTTTCCCTGGCAAACCATTTTATCAGCAAAGATGGAATTAACCAAAACCGATGAAACGCAACTACCTCGGCGAGTTTGAAGAAATCGTGCTGCTGACCGTCGCCGCCCTCGAAGACGGCGAAGCCTACGGCGTGGCCATCACCCACGCCATCGCCGAACAGACCGGGCGGACGGTGCGGCTCAACCAGGTGCACGCGGCCCTGCTGCGCCTCGAAGACAAGGGCATGGTCAGCACCAGCCTCGGCGGGGCCACCGCCGAACGCGGCGGGCGGCGCAAGCGCCTCGTGACGGTGACGGCCTTTGGCCACCGCGTGCTGCGGGAAATCAAGGACGTGCGCGCCCGCCTCTGGAACCTGGTGCCCGACACGGGCGGAACCGCCCCCGCCGTATGAAACCGCCCCGCCTGGCCGACCGCCTGCTGGCGTTGTTCTGCGCCCCGCACTTGCTGGAAGCCGTGCAGGGGGATTTGCACGAGGAGTTTGCCTTTCAAGTCGAACGGCTCGGCGAGCGGCGGGCGCGGTGGTGGTACTGGCGGGAGGTGCTAGGGTTTTTGAAACCCTTCGCGTTGAAACGAAAACCCAACGAATTCAATCAATCCTTTTCCCTCCATCCAGATATGCTGCGCAACTACTTCAAAATCGCCTGGCGGAATCTGTGGAAGCAACGCACCCACACGGTTGTCAACGTGGTCGGACTGGCGGTGGGCCTGGCGGTTTGCCTGCTGATTGCGGCCTACGTAGTCTACGAACGCAGTTACGACCGGTTCAACCGGCATTATTCCACGTTGTACCGGGTGGTGCAGCACCAGAATCAGAACGGAACCTGGTACGAAGTGGGTCGCACACCCGGTAAGCTGGCGGCGGCGCTCAACGCGGAATTTCCGGAGGTGAAAGCGGCGACCCGTTTTTCGCTCGGGAGCGGGGCCTTGCTAACGTACCGGAACACCACCGCCGACGAACCGAATCGGCTGCTGGCCGAGCCGTCGTTGTTCGAGCTGTTTACGTTCCCCTTCGTGCAGGGTGACCCGAAGCAAGCCCTGGAATCGCCCAACTCGATTGTGCTGACGCAGCGCTTAGCCCGAAAATACTTCGCTGCAGCCAACCCGATGGGGCAGCTTGTGCGGATGGATGGGAAAACGCCCATGCGCGTAACCGGCGTGCTGAAAGACATTCCGGCCAATTCGCACCTCCAGTTTGATTTCGTGATTCCGCTGGCTTACCTCAAAACCACGGGGGAGGACATCGATAACTGGAATAGAAACCGGTTTTACACCTACGTTCAACTCCACAACCCGGCTCAGCAGGCGGCTGTGGACGCCAAACTTAGGCCCTACGCCGAGGCCACCTTCGGCAACAAGGACGAGCAGTTTTACCTCCAGCCGCTGGCCAGCATTCATCTGCATTCCCGCTTCGATTTCAACTCCGATTTTGGCAAACGGGGCGACATCCGGTACGTGCGGTTCTTCACGGTGCTGGCTATGCTGGTGCTCCTGCTGGGTTGCCTCAACTTCATCAATCTGTCCACGGCCCGCGCCCTGACGCGGGCAAACGAGGTGGGGGTGCGCAAAGCCATCGGTGCCCGTCGTCGGCAGTTGGTCGCCCAATTTCTGGGCGAATCGGTCCTGGTTGTCGGACTGGCCGGGACGATGGCCGTTTTGCTGGTGCAGGTGGGCCTGCCTTTGCTGAGCGATTTTGTCGAGAAGCCGCTTAACCTACCTTTTGCCGAACCGGTATTCTGGTTGCTGATGGTCGGCATCGTGGTCGTGACCAGTCTGGTGGCGGGCAGTTATCCGGCTTTGGTCTTGTCTTCGTTCCGGCCGGTACGGGTGCTGCGTGGGCAAAATCGGGGAGGGGCGTCCGGCAGTACCCTGCGCCAGGTGCTGGTGGTTGGGCAATTTACCCTCGCGGTGGTCATGATGGCGGCCGTCGGGCTGATCTACCGGCAACTGCACTACGTCAGTACGCGAAAATTAGGCCTTCAAAAAGACAACATCGTGTACGTAGAACTGAAAGGCGACCTGCGCAAGAATTTGTCGGTGGCCAAAGCGGAGTTACTGCGGCTACCGGGCGTGGAGGCCGTTACGGCTACCAATTTCTACAGCATGCCGTTCAAATGGGTAGGCAGTTCGGGTACGGGCGGCATCGAAGTGGGCGGGCAACGCGTGGCCGAGTCGTTCAACCTGCACGACTTTCAGACCGATTACGGATTCATCGAAACGATGGGCATCACGCTGGCGCAGGGCCGTAGCTTTTCGCCGTCGTTTGGCCGCGACACCACCAACTTCATCCTCAACGAAGCCGCCGTTCGCCGGTTCGGTCTGAAGAAGCCTGTTGGTACGTCGCTCAATCTGTACGGCCGAAACGGGTTGATTGTCGGGGTGGTGCGCGATTTCCACTTTGCCACGCTGAAAGAAAAAGTAGAACCGGCCCTGTTGCGGCTCGACCCGGCCAACGTTTCGTACCTGCTGGTCCGCATTGCTCCCCATCACATCAGCCGTACCGTTGCCGCCGTCCGTGCCACGGCCAACCAACTTAGCGGCGGCCATCCCGTCGAAGCGCATTTCCTCGGGCAGGCCTACGACCAGCTTTATCAGCAGGAACAGACGGCCGCAACGCTGCTGGGCTGGTTTACGAGCCTGGCGATTCTGGTTTCCTGCCTCGGGTTATTTGGCCTGGCTGCGTTTACCGCCGAGCAACGCACCAAAGAAATTGGTGTTCGCAAGGTGCTGGGCGCGTCGGTGGTCAGTCTGGTTGCGCTGCTCTCGAAAGACATTCTCAAATTGGTCCTGATCGCCATCGTCATTGCAATCCCTCTCACCTGGTATGCCATGAGCCGTTGGCTGGAAAATTTCGCCTACAAAGTCAACATCGGCTGGGAGGTATTCGCCCTGGCGGGCTTGCTGGCGGTGGGCATTGCGCTGCTGACGGTGAGTTTCCAGTCGGTGAAAGCGGCGTTGATGAATCCGGTAAAAAGTTTACGAACCGAGTAGGGCGTAGCGCTTTTGGTTTCTTTCAACAAGGCAATCCGCTGCGGATTGCCTTGTCCGTTTCGGTACGTCTCGCTGTCCAAAAGCGGACACTTGCCGACCCCTGATTTTTCCAAAAAAGCCCTTCACGCTACTTCTGAGCGGGTGTCGCTCCCGTGGCACCGCATTTGTCCGGCATTATCGGAGCAAATACCGATACCATGAAAAGGGCCTTTCTGGGCGAGTTTGAAGAAGTGGTGCTGCTGACCGTCGCCTTCCTCGGCGAGGGAGCCTACGGCGTGACCGTCACCCAGGAAATCGAGCAGAAAACCGGCCGGGCGGTCGGGTTCAGTTCGGTGCACACCACCCTCCAGCGCCTGGAGGCGAAGGGCTTCCTCCGCTCGCAGATGGGCGGGGCCACCGCCGAGCGGGGCGGACGGCGCAAGCGCTTTTTCACCGTAACCGCCGCCGGGCGCAAGGCTCTGGTGGACGTGCGGCAGGTGCGCGAGGAACTCTGGGAGGCCCTGCCCCCCGGTACGTTGCAACTGTTTGGCAACTGACGCACCGGCCATGAAACCCACCCGTCCGCCCCGCTGGGCCACCTGGCTGCTCACCCGCTGGGGCCACCCCGACACCCGCGAGGAGGCCGAGGGCGATTTGCTCGAACTGTACGCCCACTGGGTGCAAACGGTGGGGGAGCGCAAGGCCCGCTGGCGCTACGCCTGGAACGCCCTCAAACTGCTCCGGCCCCTGGCCAAATCCGCCCGCAAACCCGATTACTCGTCGCCTTTTTTCCTCAGCCCTACCATGCTGCGCAACCACTTCAAAATCGCTTTCCGCTCCCTGAGCCGGAACCGGCTCTACACCGCCCTCAACGTGGCGGGGCTGACCTTCGGCATCGCCTGCTTTTTGCTCATCGGGTTGTACCTCTTCGATGAACTGACCTTCGACCAGCAACATCGCCACGCCGACCGGATTTACCGGGCGATTCAACACAAAAAAACGCCCACCGAAAACCTCACCATCGCGGCATCGAGCTACAAAGTGGCCGAAGAGTCAAAGAAGCGCCTCGGCGAAATCGAGAACGTGGCCCGCATCACCCGGACGGGGCGGGCCAACCTGTCGAACCCCGAAACCAAAAAAGTTTTTCAGGAAACCATCGCGTTCGGCACGCCGGGACTGCTGGAAATGTTCGATTTCGAGGCCGTGGCGGGCGACATCCGGGCGGGGTTGACTAGTCCCAACGCCGTCGTTCTGGTCGAAGAACTGGCCCTACGCCTGTTTGGCACGACGGAGGTCATCGGCAAAACCGTCGATTTTGAACTGGACAGACCGTTGAAGATTACGGCCGTTCTGAAAAACCACCCCCTCAACTCCAGTTTCGACTTTAACGTGATGGTCTCGGAAGCGACCATCCGTCACGACGAGGAATTTGAGAGATGGACGACCAACTGGGCTTCGCAAAACTTTTCGACGTATTTTCTCCTGAACGAAAAAGCAAGCCCTGACGCGGTCGCGCAGAAAATCAGTCGCCTGCTCAACGCCAACGTCACCTGGGAACCGGGCACGTCGGCCTACTTCACCCTGCAACCCCTGAAGGACATGCACCTGCACTCCGAGCACATCGTGGACGGGGCCAGAAACTCCAACGTGGAGGCGATGAGCCAGGGCGTGCTGCTATACGTTCAAATTTTCGCCGTGGTGGCCTTGTTCGTGCTCCTCATCGCCTGCATCAACTACATGAATCTGGCGACGGCCCGGGCGTCCAACCGCGCCAAGGAAATCGGCGTGCGCAAAGCCAGCGGGGCGTTTCGGAGTCACCTCATCCACCAGTTTCTGGTTGAGTCGTTGGTGGTTACGACGCTGGCGTTCGTACTGGCCGTGGTCGCCGTCAACGCGCTGTTGCCAGCCTTCAACCGGTTCACCCACAAGGAACTCTCGCTCGGTTTCGGTACCGACTACCGGATTTGGGCCTGTGCCCTCCTCACCCTGGCGCTGGCGGGCCTGCTGTCGGGCAGTTACCCGGCCTTTTTGCTGTCAAGATTCAGCCCGCTCGTGTTGCTGAAAAACCTCCGGCTTCGGCGCCGGGGCGATTGGTCGCTGCGGCAGGGGCTGGTGGTGTTTCAGTTCACGGTTTCGGTCGTGATGATCGTGGCGACCGTCGTGCTGTTTCAGCAAGTCCGGTACGCGCAGAGCAAAGACCTGGGGTTCAACAAAAACCTGCTGCTCGTGGTGGATATCAACAGCGGCGAAGTACGCAACCGGGCCGAAACCATCAAGGCCGAATTCAGTCGGATACCGGGGGTGCAGAACGTGTCGGTCACGTCGCGGGTGCCGGGGGAATGGAAGTCGATTCCAACCGTGAAAATCCGGCCCGAAGGCAGCACCGACGAGCACCGGGTGGCCTACCTCATCGCCGCCGACGAGCGTTTTGCCAACACCTTCGGGGTGCGGCTGCTCAACGGCCGTCCTTTCAACGGCGAGGCCGATTCGTCCTCCGTGCTGCTCAACGAAACGGCCGCCCGCCTGCTCGGCATCGCCGAAGCCGCCGGGCAACCGGTCGAAATTCCGTCGCGATCGTTCGGGGGCAGCTACTCGCCGCTTCGCACCAACCAGCCGTTTCGGGCGCGGGTGGTGGGCATCGTGAAGGATTTTCATTTTCAGTCGCTGCGCGAAAAAATCGCCCCGATGGTGCTGGCGTACCAGAAAAATCCGGTGCATACGATTGACTACTTCACCTCGCGCATCGAAGGCAAGGAAATACCCGCCACGCTGGCCCGCATGGCCGACGTGCTGGCCAAAATCGACCCGACGCACCTGCTCGAATACCATTTTCTGGACGAACAACTGGCCCGCTTCTACGCCGAAGACGAGCGCCGGGAAACCCTGCTCATCTGGGTAGCGCTGGCGACGATTTTCATTGCCTGCCTGGGGCTGTTTGGCCTGGCTACCTACGCCGCCGAGCAGCGCGTGAAGGAAATCGGCGTACGCAAGGTGCTGGGGGCCAGCGTGCTGAACCTGACTACCCTGCTCTCGAAAGATTTCCTGAAACTGGTGCTGATTGCCAACGGCATCGCCTTTCCGCTGGCCTGGTGGGCCACCCACCGTTGGCTCGAAGAATTTGCGTACCACATCGAGGTGGAGTGGTGGGTGTTCGCCGTGTCCGGGTTGGTGGCCCTCGCCATTGCGCTGGCGACCGTCAGTTACCAGGCCGTGAAGGCGGCGTTGATGAACCCCGTCAAAAGCCTGCGCAGCGAATGAAATCGGTAAAACCGCCCCGCTGGGCCACCTGGCTGCTCACCCACTGGGGCCACCCCGACACCCGCGAGGAAGCCGAGGGCGATTTGCTCGAACTCTACGCCCACTGGGTGCAGACGGTGGGCGAGCGAAAAGCCCGCTGGCGCTACGCGTGGAATGCTTTAAAACTGCTCCGGCCCCTGGCCCAACCCGCCCGAAAACCCGATTACTTGTCGCCTTTTTTTCTCCATCCAGCCATGCTCCGCGATTACTTCCGCACCTCGTTGCGCAACCTCACGCGCCAGAAGGGCACCTCGCTCATCAACCTTGCCGGGCTGACCCTCGGCGTGACGGCCTGCCTGGCCATCTACCTCGTTACGAATTTTGAACTGAGCTACGACACCTTCCACCCCGACCGGGAGCGGATTTACCGGGTGGTGGGCGAATCGCGGTACGGGGCCAAGAGCGAAAATCACCCGGTGGGGTTCATCCCCGCGCCCGTCCCGGCGGCGCTGCGGGCCGAGGTGCCGGGGTTTGAAACCATCGCGGCGTTTCACAACACCACTTCGCACGTCCTCATCCCGAACGGCACCGCCAAACCTGCCCGGTTCGAGGGCAAAAGGCGGAACAAGGGCGTGGTGGACCTCGTCGTGGCCGAACCGCAGTATTTCGAGATTTTCCGGTACGACTGGCTGGCGGGCAACCCGACGTCGGCCCTGTCGGAGCCGAATCAGGTGGTGCTCACCGAACGGGCCGCCCGCACCTACTTCGGGCCGCTCTCGCCCGACCAGGTGCTGGGCCGGGAGGTAATTTACTTCGATTCGCTGCGCACGAAGGTGACGGGCGTGGTGAAGGATTTCCAGAAACCTTCCGACCTGACCTTCACCGATTTCCTCTCGTTTTCCACCATCGGGGCCAATGCGATGCTCAAACGCAGCATCAACCTCGACCAGTGGGACGACATCTGGTCGGCCTCGCAGGCCTACGTCAAACTGCCCGTGGGGACGACGCCCGCGCAGTTTGCGAAGGCGTTTGAGCGGTTCTCGAAAAAGCATTTCCCGGGCGAATTTAAATTCAAACCGGTCCTCCAGCCCCTCGCCGGGCTGCATTTCGACGCCGACTACGTCGACAATTATTCCCGCAAAGCCCACCTGCCCACGCTCTACGGGCTGATGGGCGTGGCCGGGTTCATCCTGCTCATCGCGGCCATCAATTTCGTCAACCTCGCCACGGCCCAGGCGGCCCAGCGGGCGCGGGAAATCGGCGTGCGCAAGGTGCTCGGCAGCAGCCGGGGTGGCCTGATGGCCCAGTTCATGACCGAAACGGCCCTGCTCACGCTGCTCGCCGTGGGGCTGGCGCTGCTGCTCGTCGGGCCGGTGCTCCAGTCGCTCCGGTCGCTCACCCCGCCGGGCCTGACGTACGAGTTGGTGACGGGAAAAACGGGGCTGGTCCTGCTCGGCGTCACGGCGCTGACGGCGGTGCTGGCGGGGGTGTACCCGGCCTGGGTGCTCTCGGCCTTTCAACCGGCGCTCACGCTCAAGGGCCAGAACGCGCTCCGGGGCGGACAGCGGGGTTACTTCCGCCGGGCACTCATCGTGTTTCAGTTCACCGTGTCGCTGGTGTTCATCATCGGTACGCTCATGGTCGGGCGGCAACTCCGGTTCATGCGGGAAAAAGACCTCGGTTTTTCGACCGACGCCATTCTGGAAATTTCCGTGGGTCGGGCCGGAAAAACCGACGTGCTGGCTGAAAGGATCAAAACACTTGCCGGCGTCGAACGGGTGGCCACGCAGTGGTTCCCGCCGATGGGCGAAGCCTACATGATGACCAAACTGAAGTACCAGGGCAAGCGGGAGGTCGAAATGGACGTGTCGGTGAAGGTGGGCGACGAACACTTCCTCCCGCTCTACGACCTCCGGCTGCTGGCGGGGCGCAACTACGCCCGGAGCGATTCGCTGCGCGAATTCGTCATCAACGCCACCTACGCCAAAGCCTTGGGTTTTGAGAAACCCGCCAACGCGCTGAACCAGATGGTCGAGTTTGACGGCAAAAAATACCCCATCGTGGGCGTGGTGGCCGATTTTCACGAGCAATCCTTCCACGAGCGCATCGGGGCCGCCGCCATCCTCAACCTGCCCCAGGCCCGCAACCTGGGCGTCAGACTGGCCACGCAAGGCAAGGGCGTGGGTTCGCTCCAAACGACGCTGACGGAGCTTGAAAACGTTTGGAAAACCGTCCACCCCGACCTGCCGTTTGAATACAGTTTCGTGGACGATTCCATCGCCCAACTCTACGAAAAAGAAACGAAAACCGGCCACCTCGTCAACGCCGCCACGGCCGTCGCCATCCTGATTTCGTGCATGGGGCTGTTCGGCCTGGCCACCTTCACGGCCCAGCAGCGGACGAAGGAAATCGGCATCCGCAAGGTGCTGGGCGCGAGCGTGGCGGGCATCGTGGCCCTGCTTTCCAAAGATTTTTTGAAACTCGTGTTCATCGCGTTCCTCCTCGCCTCGCCCCTGGCCTGGTGGGGCCTGACCGCGTGGCTGAAGGATTTCGCCTACAAAGTGGACGTGGCCTGGTGGGTCTTCGCCCTGGCGGGCGCGGTGGCGATGGGCATTGCGCTGCTGACGGTGAGCTTCCAGTCGGTGAAAGCGGCGTTGACGAATCCGGTGGAGAGTTTGCGGAGCGAGTGAGCGTTGCCCCCTGTCAGCGGTCGAAGACCCTGACAGCGGGGCGTGCGTTCAATTTCCCGAACCCGTCCCCGCCGCCACGTACCCCTTCCCGACCAGAATCTGCCCCGGCCGTCGCCCGGTGTGCCGACCATTTTCGATGACCGCCACGCCGTTGACGAGCACCGTCGAAAAACCCGTCGCATAGGCGTGGGGCTGCTCGTAAGTGGCCCGGTCGGAAACCGTTTTTTCGTCAAAAATCACCAGGTCCGCGGCGAAACCGGGGCGGAGCAGGCCCCGGTCGTCCAACTTAAACCGCTGGGCGGGCAGGGAGGTCATGCGCCGGATGGCTTCCTCCACCGGAATCACCCCCCGTTCGCGCACGTACCGGCCCAGCACGCGGGCGTTGGTGCCGTAAGCCCGAGGGTGCGGCACGCCCGACTGGTACTTCGCCACGCCCGCGTCGGAGGCAATCATCGTGTTGGGGTAGCGGAGAATCGTCGCCACGTCGTCCTCGCTCATCGTGTGGTACACCATCTGGATGCGCTTCAGGCGGGCCTGTTCCATCAACTCCATCACGAGGTCGGCCTCGGTGGCGGCGGTGGGTTTTCGGCCCCGTTTGAGGTTGATTTGGGAAATGCTGAGGCCGTTGAGCGTGCTGTCGGCGGGAAAATTGGCCACCACGGCGTAGTCGTAGTTTTTGCGCAAATTCTTTTTCAGCCCGTCCAGCATTTCACCCCGGATTTTGGCCCGCGTGGTGGGGTCGCGGAAGCGGGCAAGCACGGCGGAATCGCCGTCGGCCAGCGCCCACGAGGGCACGATGCTTTCGAGCGAGGTGCTGGAGGCCGTGTAGGGGTACTGGTCCACGGTCACGTCGAAGCCCGCGCGGCGGGCGGCTTCCACGAGCGCCACGGTTTCGTTACTTTTCCCCCAAAGCGGCTTGCTGGCGATTTTGAAGTGCGAAATCTCGACGGGCAGCCCGGCTTCCCGGCCAATCTGAATCGCTTCCTCGATGGCGGTTTTCACGTTCTGCCCTTCGTTGCGGATGTGCGAAGCGTACACCCCGCCGGAGCGGGCGGCGATTTTGGCCAAACCCACCACTTCGGGCGTGCGGGCGTAGGTGCCGGGGGTGTAAATCAGGCCCGTCGAAAGGCCCACGGCCCCGTCGCGCATGGCCTGCTCGACGAGGGCTTCCATCTCGGTCTGTTCGCGGGCGGTGGGGTCGCGGAAAGCGGTTTTCATCACCTTCAGCCGCACCGAATTGTGCCCCACGAGCGAGGCGAGGTTGGGCGAAATGCCCTTCGCCTTCAGCGAATCGTGAAAGGCCCGAATCCGCACGGCCGAACTGCCGCAGTTGCCCGTCACGAGCGTGGTGACGCCGTCGTAGAGGAAATTTTCGGCTCCCGGCCGGTCTTCGAGGCTGCCCTCCACGTGGGTGTGAACGTCGATGAAACCGGGCGCGACCATCTGCCCGCCCGCGTCGATGACGGCCTTCGCCTCCGAAGCCGGGATGTTGCCCAAGCGGGCGATTTTGCCGTTTTGGATGGCCACGTCCGCACGCACCCAGGGATTGCCGGTGCCGTCCACGACGCGGCCGTTTTTGATGACCAAATCGTACTGCTGGGCGGCGGCGAGGGTAGGGAGGAGGGCGAGGAGGAGGGTGGGGAGGCGCATGGGAGTTTACACGGATTTGGTAAGGTTGCTTTTTCTTCCCCGCCGCCACCGAAGCACCAGCCACCCCACCAGGCCCACGACGGCCAGCAAAGGCAGGAAAAAGAACAGCCCGACGAACACGTTGCCCACGAGGGTGAGGCCGTTGGTGAAATTCTCCCAAATCCGGGCGTAAAACGGCGCTTCGGGGTTGAGGCTGGCCTCGGTTTGCTGGTAGTACGTCAGGTGGATGGTGCTCTGGGCCACGTCATTTTTTAGTTCCCGAAACACGGCCTCCTGAGCTTCGATGTCTTCGCGCATCAGGGCCAGTTGCTGCTCGATTTCCAGCACGTCCTTCACGCTTTTGGCCTGCTTGAGCAACTGGAGGTACTTTTCCTCCGTGGCTTTTTTGCTGCGGATCCGGGCCTCCACGTCGGCGTAACGCCGGGTGACGTCCTCGGCGGTGATGGATTTCGTTTCGGTGAAAATGGATTCGACCAGCAGCACGGCCAGCACCGTGTCGAGCCGGGCGGCGGGCACGCGGATCGTCATTTCGTTTCGCAGGGAAGCGTCCTCCTTGCTTTCGGCGCTCGCCACGATAAGCCCGCCGAACCGCTGCACCGCCGCTTCGATGCGCCGGGTGGACTGCCGGAAGTCTTGCACCCGAAACCGGAGCGTGGCGTTGCGGATGATTTTGCGTTGAACGGGCGCGGCGGGCTGGGTTGGGTTGCCGGTTATCGGTTGTTGCCGGGGCGCTTCGGGCTGCGGCGCTTCCGGCGGCGCGGGCGGTTCCTCGGGAGTTGGTTCGACCACGGCGGCTACGCGTGCGGTTTCGTACTTGGTACTGGCGTCATCGGAAACCTCAGCCTGGTTGGGATCTCCCTCGGCTTGTTTGCCCTGGCAACCGAGCAGCGCAACGGCTATGGCCGAAATGAAAAAAAGGGATTTCATCATTTTTGAAAAACGGATTACCACTTCTCCCACCCCTCCGCCTTCCGGTACGGCCGTTTCGGCTCGAAGTGTTCCCAGAGCGTCCGCGACACGGCCCGGAGGAGTTCGTAACCTTCGTTGGTGCGTTCCCAGCTTTCGTCCCGCTGGTTTTTCGTAATCACGCAGAACACGTAATCGCCTGACGGGGCATTCACAAGCACCACCTCCGAGCGCGAACGGTTCACAGCCCCCTGCTTCGAGGCCGCCTGCACCGTGGGCGGGAGTTGGCTCAGGGCCTCGCCGTCCCAGTAAATGTGGCTCAGGTTGCGGTACATCCGTTCGCTGGCCGCCGGGCTGACCACCCGGCCCTCGCGGATGCGCACGAGCAGGCTGGCCATCTCGCGGGGGGTGGTCTGGCCCCAGCCGTAGCGCTGCCAGTCGGGGCGGCGGCCCGGCGTGCGGGAGTTGACCCGCGTATGCCGGAGGCCGTTCGCGGCCAGCCACCCGTTGATGGCCGCGCCGCCCCCCGCCAGGGCCTGGCACCAGAGGCTGGCGGCGTTGTCGGAGGTGGTAATCATGAGCATGGCCACCTTGCTGAGGCTGATTTGAGCGCCGTCGCGGAGGTCGCCGACGAGGTCTTCGCCTTCGCTGTAGCGCAGCGAATCGCGGAAGGTGAGCGGCGCGTGGTAGTCGAGTTCGCCCCGGTTGATTTTGTCAAAAAGCCCGATCAGGATGGGGATTTTCACCAGGCTGGCCGTGGGGAACAGCGTATCGGCGTTGATTTCCACGACCCGATTGGTTTTCAAATGCCGCACGTAAATGCCCACGTCGCCCCGGAAGTTCTGCACGAACGGGCGGAGTTTGGCTTCGAGCCTGGCGTCGGTTTTTTGGGCGAAAAGCGGGGTGCCGAGCGCCAGGAGCAGAAGGAATTTTCGGAACATACATTTTCACGCCGGGACGCGTAGTCAGAGGCGCAGAGGCGCGGAGTTTTTCTCTGCGTCTCCGCGCCTCTGCGTGAAAAAATCAGGGCCGGATCACCGTCCCGTCCGGGCGGCGGGTGGTGCCCCAGGAGTAGTCGAAGTTGACCCCGTCGGGGAAGGGAAATTTGGCGGCCACTTTTTCGTCCAAATCCATCCCGAAACCGGGTTTTTCCTGGGCGTACATGTAGCCTTTCTCGACCGTCGGGCAGCCGGGAAACACCTCCTGGGTGTTTTGCGGAAACACGTAACCCTCGTGGACGCCGAAGTTGTAGGAGGCCAGTTCGAGGGCCAGTTGGGCGGCGTGGGCCACGGGCGAGGCGTCGCCGGGACCGTGCCAGGCGGTGCGTACCCCGAAAAATTCGCAGAGCGCCTGCACCTTCCGGGCCGGACTCAGCCCGCCAATCTGCGAGATGTGGATGCGGATGAAATCAATCAACCGATCCTTGATCAGGGGCAGGTACTCGTGCTGGGTGTTGAACAGTTCGCCCATCGCCAGGGGCACGGTGGTGGCGTTGCGGAGCAGGCGGAAGTGGTCGTTGTCTTCGGGCGGGAAGGGGTCTTCAACGAAAAACGGCCGGTACGGCTCCAGGGCTTTGCAGAGGTTGACGGCCATGTTGAGGGGGATGCGCTCGTGGATGTCGTGGAGGAGTTCGACTTCCTCGCCGAATTTCACCCGGAGTTTCTCGAACATCTTCGGCACCGACCGGGCGTAGACGCCGGGATCGAACACGATTTGCGGCTCGGTGGGGCCGGTCTGGTGGGGCGGCAGGCCCACCGACGAGGCGGGCGTGCCCGTGGCCCCCCGCGCGCCGTAGTTGGCGTTGCCCTTCTGACCCATCTGCACCCGCACGTGGCGGTAGCCCAATTCGAGGGCTTTGGCCACGTTTTCGTGCAGTTGCCCCTCGTCGCTGCCCTGGGCGTGGTAGTACAAATCGGCCCCCTTGCGCACTTTGCCGCCCAAAAGCTGGTACACGGGCATGTTGGCGCGCTTGCCCTTGATGTCCCACAGGGCCATGTCCACGCCGCTCATGGCGTTGAACAGCACCGGCCCGTTGCGCCAGTAGCTGCTCACGTAGTTGGCCTGCCAGATGTCCTCGATTTCGTCGGCGTTGCGGCCAATCAGGAAGGGCTTCAGGTATTTTTCGAGGGCCGTGGCCACCACGTAGGCCCGCTGGGTGAAGGTGGCGCAGCCGATGCCGTACAGCCCCGGCTCGGAAGTCGTGATTTTGACCACCACCAGCCGGATGCCGTTGGGGGAGGTCAGGATGGTTTTGACGTCGGTGATTTTCACCGGCGGGAGGCCGTTGAGGGCGGCGGGTTTGGCTTTGGTCTGGGCGAGGGTTTCGGTCAGGGCGGCGGGCGCGGAGGCCAGGGCGGCTCCGGCCCCGAGTTTTTGCAGGAGCGAACGGCGATTCATGGGGAAAACGTGGAGTAGAGGTTTTGTGGCCCGTAAAGATGCTGGAAAACGGCGAATTTGAAAGCCCGCCCTGCCCCCAGCCTGTTTTTTCTGCCGAACCTTTCATCTTTGCGCCATGCTTCTTGGCCTCAGCAGTTACACCTACGGCTGGGCGGTGGCCGACCCCCACCAGCCCCTCGACGAGCAGGGCCTGCTCGACCGCACGATTCACTTCGGGTTGAATAACCTCCAGTTCGGCGACAACCTGCCTCTGCACGTGCTTCCCCCCGAGCGCCTGGACGCGTTGAAAACCCGCGCCCACGGCGAAGGCATCCGCCTCGAAGCCGGTGCCCGCGGCCTCCGCCCCGAACACCTGCGGCGTTACGTCGAACTGGCCGGGTTGCTGGGCGCGCCGCTGCTGCGGTTTGTGGTTGACGAACGGGACTACGAACCGCCGCTGGCCGACGTGGCAGGCATTCTCCGGGACGCGCTGCCGCTGCTGAACCAGCACGGCGTGACGCTGGGCATTGAAAACCACGACCGCTTCAAAGCCGCTGAATTGGCGCACCTGATGGAAACCGTAGCCGACGCGCGCGTCGGCATCTGCCTCGATGGCGCCAATTCCCTCGGCGCGGGCGAGGGGCTGGAGTGGGTCGTGGACCGGCTGGCCCCGTACACGGTCAATTTTCACGTCAAGGATTTCGGCATTACCCGCCTGCCGCACCTGATGGGCTTCGTGGTCGAAGGTCGCCCGGCCGGGCAGGGCATGCTCAACCTGCCCTGGGTACTCGACCAACTCGCCCGTTACGGCCGCTGCCAGAGCGCCGTGCTCGAACTTTGGCCCCCGCCCGAACCCGACCCCGCCGCCACCCTGGCGAAGGAGGCGCGGTGGGCGGAGGAGAGCGTGGGGTATTTGAAAGGGTATTTTTGAAAGAAAAAATGGAAAAGCCCGCCTCAGAAAGTCTGAGGCGGGCTTTTCCAAAAAAATCTAACAACTATCGACTGACGGCCATCGGCTCAATCCGCCACGACGGTGAATTTCACCTTGTGCTTCACCTCTTTGTGGAGGTCAAGCGTGGCGGAATAGTCGCCGACGGATTTCACGTCGCTGTCGAGGGTGATTTTCTTGCGATCCACCTCGAAGCCTTTGGCCCGCAGGGCTTCGGCGATCTGGATGGTGGTCACGCGGCCGAAAATCTTGCCGCTCTCGCCCACTTTGGCGGGGATTTCGAGCGTCAGGTCGCCGATGCTGGCGGAGAGGGTTTCGGCGTCGAGTTTCAGTTTTTCGGCTTTGTGGGCGACTTGTTTGGCGTTTTCGGCCTGAATCTTCCGGTTGCTGCTGGTGGCCAGGATGGCGTACCCCTGGGGAATGAGGTAGTTGCGCCCGTAGCCCGGCTTCACCGTCACGAGGTCGTTCTTGTAGCCCAGGCCGGCGATGTCGGTTTTGAGAATGACTTCCATGTCAAAAGATGAGTTTGAAGTTTGAGGTTTGAAGTTTGAAGTTCAAGATGCAGAGTGACCAAGATGGCAACTTCAAACCTCAAACTTCAAACTTCAAACTTTACTTGAGCGAATCGGCCACGTAGGGCAACAAGGCCAGGTGACGGGCGCGCTTGACGGCCTGGGCGACTTTGCGCTGGTACTTCAGGCTGGTGCCGGTGATGCGCCGGGGCAGGATTTTGCCCTGGTCGTTGAGGAGCTTCAGCAGGAAGTTCGCGTCTTTGTAATCAATGTATTTGATGCCCGCTTTTTTGAAACGGCAGTACTTCTTGCGGTTCTGGTTCTTTTCGAGAGGCTCGTTGACCAGCGTGGAGTTGCGGTTGTTTCTCATGGTTACTTGGCGTCAACGGGGGATTCAAGAATGGTTTTTTTGCCCATCAGGCCCTTGCGTTTTTTCTCGTTGTACGCAATGGCGTGCTTGTCGAGGGCGATGGTCTGGTAGCGGATGATCCGCTCGTCGCGCCGAAACTCCACTTCAAGGGTGGCGGGTACACCCGATTCCGCCCGGAATTCGAAGAGCTGGTAGTAGCCGGTGTTCTTTCCCTGAATCGGGTAGGCGAGCTTGCGCAGGCCCATCGCGTCTTCGTGGATGATCTCGGCACCGTTGTCGGTCAGCGCTTTCCGAAATTTTTCGACAGTGTCCTTTGTCTGGGTGTCAGACAAAACGGGAGTCAGGATGAACACCGTCTCATACTGGTTAGCCATCAGTGAGCTGGTTTGAATGAAACGAAAAAACAAATTGGGCTGCAAAAGTAGGTTTTTGCAGCCCAATTTGCAAGGCAGGCGTCGGAAAGAATTGATTTTCAATGGGGGGAGAAGGGTAGGGGAGGAAGGTTCAATGCTCAGCGTTCAATTGATGTTACTCCCGTACGCAAGCGGCTTTTGCGGGATGCTCACTTTCGCCAGCCAGAAAATCACCCCTTCAATTTCTGGCCCTGACCAGCCTTCAGCCCATCGAATGCGCTTTCCTCGTGCGGGCCTTCGCCCGTTAGCTTGCCCATGCTGAATGGATAACAATGAAAAAGAACCGCTGAACCTTGCGTATTGAACCGCGTGGCGTCCCTCCTGTTTTTCCTCCTTCACCACTCAACCTTTTCGTACTCCGCCGCCTTGAACCCCAGCGTCAGCACTGTCCCGTCCCGTTCAACGAGCGGGCGTCGGATGATGGATGGATTGGCCAGCATCGCGGCCACGGCGCTGTCGGCGTCGGTGGGCTTCTGGCCGTCGGGCAGTTGGCGGAAGGTCGTTCCGGCGCGGTTGACGAGGCGGTCCCAGGGAAGTTGCTCCAGCCAGGCTTCGAGTTTCTCCTTCGTGACACCGGCTTTTTTGTAGTCGTGGAACTGGTAGGCCACGCCCCGGCTGTCGAGCCAGGCGCAAGCTCTCTTCACCGTGTCGCAGTTGGGGATGCCGTAGAGGGTGAGCATTTTTTTTGGGAATTTTGAACCGCAACGGCGGACCGTCGCAAAGACGCAAAGATTTCGCCACGGGCGCAAGGTCTTTACGTCTTTGCGACGGTCCGCCGTTGCGGTTCAAATTCTCCTCTAAACCATGAAGAAATTCCTTTTCGCCACCGGCCTGCTGGCCGCGTTTGCCTTCAACCCGCCCGCCCCCAAAACCTTCCGCGACGTGGCGGGCGTCGAACTGTACTCCTTCCGCGAAACGCTGAAAACCGACGTGGACAAAGCCGTGAAAATGGCCAAAGACCTCGGCCTGACGGAAGTCGAATGCTTCAACGCCGGGGGCAACGTCACTGCCGCCAAACTGCGCCAGGCCCTCGACAAATACGGCCTGAAAGCCACGGGATGGTCGGCGGATTTCGCCACGTTGCAAAACCCCGACAAACTCCGCCAGGCCATCGCCGACGCCAAAACGCTGGGCGCGCCCTACGTCGTCACGTTTTGGATTGACCACGACAAAAACAAGGGGTTCACCGTGGCTGACGCCGCCAAAGCCGCCGAGGTGTTCAACCAGGCCGGAAAAACCATCCGGGCCGCCGGGCTGCAATTCGCCTACCACGTCCACGGCTACGAGTTTCAACGCTACCAGAACGGGACGTTGTTTGACTACCTCTACCAAAACACCGACAAGCAGGCGGTGATGTTTGAACTCGACACGTTCTGGTCGTGGTGGGGCGGGCAGGACCCGGTCGCTTTCCTGCGCAACTACGGCTCCCGCACCCCGCTGATGCACCTGAAAGACTGCGTGAAGGGCGTCACCGGCAACAAAACCGGCGCGGCTCCCGTCGAGTACGACGTGCCCCTCGGCACGGGCCAGATTCCCATCGCCGCCGTGTTACGGGAAGCGAAAAAACAGGGCGTCAGGCACTACATCATCGAAGACGAATCGGCCAACGTGCCGGGTAGCATCGGCAAGAGCCTGGCGTACCTCGAAACCATCCCGTACTGATTCCGGCTAAGGCTTCGGCCTCGCCTTTTTCGAATCAATGACCGTCTGGAACACGCTCACCGACGAGCCGCCGAAAAAGCCCAGCGGCGCGCGGCCACCGGCGTTGAGGTTGCGCACGTTGGTCGGAATGTTGGTCGGGGGCGTGGCAAACAGCCCCTGGTTGCTCGACTCGACGTTGACGGCCTGCAAAAAATAGTAGGCTTCGACGGGCACCGAGTGCAGTTCGACCCGCAGCGTATCGCCCGCCGACCAGTACTCCTTGTTGATGGCCCGGCGGATGGGCAGGATGAAGATGATGCCGTCCACGTTGCCGCCGGGGGAAAAACCCGCGTCGTAGGCCAGGCTAATCTGCTGGGCGCGGTTGAAGTACTTGCCGTTTTTGAAGGTTTTAATCCAGTAAGCATCATCCTTGCCGGGCAGGTCGCGGGCGTAGAATTCGGCCACGTAGCCTTCCGGCGGGCCGGTTTGGGGCGTAACCGGCGGTTTCTCGAAAAAATAATTCACCGAATCGATGCGGGGCACGGGACGCAGCCGAGTGGTGGCTTCGTAACGTTCCGCCTCGGTGCGCACCAGGAGGGTGTAGGTGCGGTTCACGCGGCCCAGCACGGAATCCCGGCCCGAGGGTGTCCAGACGTACTCGCCCGTGGCCTTCAAATCCCGAAACTGGTACACCTTGTTGGAATCGTCGGTCACGGTGACGGTCGCGCTGAGCACGGGGCGGGCGGGGGAGTTGTCGAAATACGCCGCCGACTGCGTCAGGCGGATGGTCTGCGGGCCGGGCAGGTTGGTAATCCAGCCGTCCACGACGAGCTGACTGGGGCCGGTATCGGTATCCAGGTTAATGACGTCCTCGCAGGCGACCAGCAGCAGGGCGAGGAGGGGGAGAAAGCGTTTCATGCAAGTAGTGAGGAGTCAGTAGCGAGGAGTCAGGAGTGAGTGGAAAAGGCATTCCTCTACTCACTCCTCACTCCTAAAATTTAAAATTGTACGTCACCGCCGGCACGAAGGTGCCGATGATGGAGTAGCGGACGGCCTCGGTCACGCGGGGGTCGGTTTCGTTTTGGCGGACGAACACCGAAAACGGGTTGCGCCGGGCGTAGGCGTTGTACACCGAAAACACCCACTCCGAACTGCCCCGCTTGCTGAACGGCCCGTGGTCGATGCGCTTGGTGGCGGCCAAATCGAGCCGGTGGTAGGCGGGGATGCGGCTGCTGTTGCGGGAGTCGAGTTCGTTGTGGGGCAGGGCGATGCCGTTCCACTCGAAGCGGTTGGTGGGGTAGGTGGCGGGCGTGCCGGTGGCGTAGGCGAAATTGGCCGAAAGGCTCCACTTCCGGCCCAGGTCGTAGAGCGCCACGGCGGAGAGGTTGTGGGTTTTGTCGAAGCGGGCTGGGAACCACTGGGCAACGCCCCGCTCGTCGCTGTTGATGCCCTCAACGAGCCGCTCCGTGCGCGAGAGCGTGTAACTCACCCAGCCGGTGAGTTTGCCCTTATTTTTCTTCAGGTAAAACTCCGCGCCGTAGGCCCGGCCCTTGCCGAAGAGCAGGTCGCCTTCCAGAAACTGGTTGAGCAGCAGGTCGGAGCGGCGCACGTAATCGATTTGGTTTTGCAAATCCTTGTAGTACGTTTCAATCGAAAATTCAAGGGCGTTGTCGCGGAAATTCTGGAACCAGCCCAGGGCCACCTGGTCGGCAATCTGGGGCTTGATGTTTTTTGAGGAAAGCGTCCAGACGTCGAGCGGCGAGGAGGCCGCCGTGTTTGAAAGCAGGTGCAGGTACTGCGTGGTGCGGTTGTAGCTCAACTTGACCGAAGCCGCTGAAGAAACGCCGATGTTGGCCGAAAAGCGGGGTTCCCAGTTGCCGTACTGGGCCACCACCTCGCCGCTTTTGTAGGTCGTGCCGGGGAAAATCGGGAAGGCCCGGTAGCCGGTCAGGATGGTCCGGAAGTCGTAGTACCGCCCCGGCCCCAGCGCCCGGAACAGGGAGTAACGCAGGCCGTACTGGAGCGTCAGGCGGGAGCCGATTTTCTGCTCGTTGGCCACGTAGGCGGCCCACTCGTCGCCGTAACGGGCGTCGAGGCTGAAGTCGCGCACCTCGCCCGCCGAGGTGCCCCGCGCCGAGCCGGGCCGCGAATCGTAGTAGATGTATTGCCCGCCGAAGGTGATTTGGTTTTCGGGGTTGAGGAAAAACGTAAAATCGGGCTTGAGGCTAGAACTCAGGATGCGCGAATTCCAGTCGAAGGCGTCGGTTGAGTTGGCGTTGGCCTTCGTGCCCAGGCCGTACTTGTAATCGGAGTAGTAGCCCGTGAAATTCAGGAACAGCTTGTTGCTGAACACGTGGTTCCAGCGCCCCGACACGGTGCCGTTGCCCCAGTTGAAACCGAAGTCCGCCGAGCCGAACACGTCGCGACCAAAGTAGCCCGACAGGTAGAGCGTGTTTTTTTCGTCGAGCTTGTAGTTGGCTTTGGCCGTCAGGTCGTAGAAGTAGAACTGCGAATTCCGCAAATCCCCCGAAAGAAACGGCTTGGCCAGCACGTCGATGTACGACCGCCGGGCGGCGACGATGAACGACCCCTTGCCGCCAAAAACGGGCCGCTCGTAGGAAATCCGGCTGAAAATGGCCCCGATGCCCGCGTTGAGTTCGGGTTTTTTGGCGTTGCCCTCCTTCATCCGCACGTCGAGGATGGACGAAATCCGCCCGCCGTAATTCGCCGGGATGCCGCCCTTGATGAGTTTCACGTCCTTGACGGCGTCGGGGTTGAAAACGGAGAAAAACCCGAACAGGTGCGAGGAATTGTACACGGGCGCTTCGTCGAGCAGAATCAGGTTCTGGCTGATGTCGCCGCCCCGGACGTTGAACCCGCTGGCCCCTTCGCCCACGGTGCTCACGCCGGGCAGCAACTGAATGGAGCGCACCAGGTCCACCTCGCCGAGCAGGGCGGGCATCCGGCGGATGGTTTTCATTTCCACCTTGTTGACCGACATTTCGACCGAGCGCACGTTGTCGTCCTCGCGGGTGGCGGTCACGACCACCTCGGCGAGTTGGTTGCCTTCCTCGCGGAGTTCAAGGTTGAGCTTTTGGTCGAGGGCACCGAGCGTGACGGATTGGGTTACTTTTTCGTACCCCACGAAGGTGAAAACAAGCGTGTACGTGCCTGCGGGCAGGGTGAGGGCGTAAAACCCGTAGGGATTGGTGACGGCTCCGGTGCCGCGCTCCTTGACGTACACCGACACGCCGATGAGGGCTTCGCCGGAAGCGGCGTCTTTGACGTACCCGCTGAGGGTGGCGCGGCCCGGCTGGGCAGCGGGCGGAGAGGCAGGTTCAGGTACTTGTGCCCGCAGGCTCAGGGGCAGCCAGAGGCCCAGAAGAAACAGGAAAACGTTTTTCAACATGGGAAGAAATTAACGGGGGGCGTGAAGTAAACGGCATCATCGGGTCAGAGGTTTTGGAAAGCCGGGCAAAGTTCCGGCGCTCAACCAGCGGATGAACCTGAATTTTGACGAATGGTCAGGAAAACCCGACGGAGCCGCGCCACGGCGGGACCGAACCATCGGGGCAAAAAGAAACCCCGCACCGCTTCAGCGGTGCGGGGTGCGGAAATGCGCGGAAACCAGCAGTTAGAAGCTGTACGAATACCGCGAACCGGGATCTTCGGCGTACACGCCTTCGAGGCGGATGCCGCTGCGCTTCCCGGCTACGGCCCTGGCAAAGTCGCTGGCCGAGCGGATGGGCTGGTTGTTGACCTTCGTGACGATGAAGCCCTCGGCGATGTCGGTGGCTTGCGACACCACGCCCTGGCCGATGCTGAGCACTTTGGCCCCGCCGTTGAGGCGCAGGTCTTCTTTTTCGTCCTGGGTCAAATCACCGACCCGCAGGCCGAGCGACTGCACCGAAACACTGCTGCCGGGGGCGTCGTTGGCGGCCACTTCGTCGCCTTTCACGATGGCCGTCGTGCCGCTGATGTTTTTCAGGGTCACATTCAAATCCTGCGTTTTACCGGCGCGGTTCACCGTCACGACCACGTTGTCGCCGGGTTTTTTGCGGCCCACGCGCTCCACCAGGGCGCTCACCGTGTTCACGTCCACGCCGTCCACGCGGGTGATGACGTCGCCGATTTTAATGCCGGCGGCTTTGGCGGCGCTGTTGGCAGGGTTGGTGCCGAAGCTACCCACGTAAATGCCCGAGTTGGCTTTCAGGTCAAGCTGCTCGGCCACCGTGTTGTTGACTTCCTGCATTTTGGCGATGCCCAGGAAGGCCCGCTGCACGGCCCCGTACTTGAGCAGGTCACCGGCTACTTTCTTGACGATGCTCGTCGGCACGGCGAAGGCGTAGCCCACGTAGGTGCCCGTTTGGCTCCCGGCGATGGCCGTGTTGATGCCGACGAGTTCGCCTTTCAGGTTGACGAGCGCACCGCCCGAGTTGCCGGGGTTGACGGCGGCGTCAGTCTGGATGAACGACTCAATGGGGTTGCCATTCTGGTAATCCAGGATGCCGATGCCCCGGCCTTTGGCGCTGATGATGCCCGCCGTCACGGTCGATTCGAGGTCGAAGGGGTTGCCCACGGCGAGCACCCACTCACCCACCTTCACGCCGTCGGAATCGCCGAACTGGAGGAAGGGCAATTCTTTGCCTTCAATCTTGATTACGGCGATGTCAGTGTTGGGGTCGCGGCCAATCAGCTTGGCTTTGTACGAGCGCCGGTCGTTCAGAATCACTTCGAGTTCTTTGGCGTCGGCCACCACGTGGTTGTTGGTGACGATGTAGCCGTCGGCGCTGATGATGACGCCCGACCCGGAGGCCTGACCCTCCTGGCGCTGGGGCTGACGGCGGAAGCCGCCGCCACCGCCGAAGAATTCCTCAAAAATGTCCGGCATTTGCTGCTGGCGGCTCACTTCGCGCACCACTTTCGACTTGATGTGGACCACGGCGGGCGTGGTTTTCTCGGCGGCGTAGGTGAAGTCGCCGGGGTTGGCGGGGCCGGTCGGGTTGTTGGCCGTCAGGCGGGTGAACGCGGAGGGAGCGCCCTCGCTGAAGACGACCTCCTTCTGGTCGAACCCGGCCAGCTTGTAGGCGGCCAGCGTGGTGGCGCTGCTCAGCAGGGCCACCAGACCAATGGTTTTCAGGTTACTTTTCATCGTGCGTTTTTTCAAAGACTTGGTTTTTCTTTCAAGGACAAGACCTTAACGATGCAGCAGGGTTGTGGGTTGCGAAATTACCGGGCTTAACAGATTTTAACAACGCCACTGGTACTCATGAAAATCCCCCCATCACGGGCTGACGGGGGGATTTCTTAAAAACATGTGCCGATGTGTGGGTTGATGGGTGTGGATTGCAGGTTGTCAGTTGTTTTTAACCGACAACCTGCAACCCACAACCATCAACTTCACCTACGCAATGCTAATCTCGCGGGCGGGTTTCACTTTGGCTTCTTCCCGCTTGGGCAGGTTCACGTGCAGGATGCCGTCGGTGTAGCTGGCTTCCACTTTCTCACCGTCCACCGACTGGGGCAGGGTGAAGGTCCGCTGGAACGAGGAGTAGCTGAACTCCCGGCGGGCGTACTTCTGCTCCTGGTTGTCCTCGGCGGCTTCTTCCTGCTTCTGAGCCGAAATCACCAAGTGATTGTTGTTAAGGTTGATTTTGAAATCTTCCTTCTTCATGCCCGGCGCGGCGACTTCGATGCGGAAGCCGTCTTTGTTTTCCACCACGTTGACGGCGGGGGTGCTGGCGAACACGTTGTTGCCGAAATAGCGGTCCGAGAAAAAGTTGTCGAATTCGCGATTGAAGAAGTTTTCAATCATCGAGGGACGATACTTGACGAGTGTCATGGCTGTTTGCTGTTTTTGGGTTGATGATGGTTGGATACCTGTTTGCTCTTTGTGTATCAACCTTCGTTCCGCCCTGTCGACGAGTTGATTTTACCGACATTGTGGCCGAATACTTTTCAGACAAATGAAGCTTTCAGACAAAATGACTTGATAGTGTCCTGTTTTAGTAATCAATTTCTCTCCAAATCATCGTAGGGGCAACCCTTGCGGTTGCCCGTAGCGGCTCTATCTCATGCCACCACGGGCAACCGCAAGGGTTGCCCCTACGATGCAGGCTCCGGAATTGCTGAAAACTTGACGAGCGGTTTGGCATTCTGCGACCCGGTGAGTAACTAAGCCCTTCTTTTTCACCCCATTTTTCCACACAAAAACCAACCTGCATGAAACGGCATCAACGACTAACCCGCTGGCTGGTTGCAGCCCTGCTGCTGACCAGCCCAGCGTTGCGGGCGCAAACCGCCCTGCCCGAAGGCATCACGAAAGTCGCGACGGTGGAAGGCATCACCGAATACCAATTGAAAAACGGCCTGAAGGTGTTGCTCTTCCCCGACCCCTCGAAGCCCACGATCACGGTCAACATCACCTACCTCGTCGGCTCACGGCACGAGGGCTACGGCGAGAGCGGCATGGCCCACCTGCTGGAGCACATGGTGTTCAAAGGCTCCACGAAACACCCTAACATCCCCCAGGAACTCACCGAGCACGGCTCCCGCCCCAACGGCACCACCTGGTACGACCGGACGAACTATTTCGAGACCTTCGCCGCTTCCGACGAAAACCTGAAGTGGGCACTCGACCTCGAATCGGACCGGATGGTGAATTCGTTCATCAAAAAAGAAGACCTCGAGACCGAATTCACCGTCGTGCGCAACGAGTTTGAGATGGGCGAAAACTCCCCGCAGTACGTGCTCATGGAGCGGATTCTGTCGTCGGCGTACCTCTGGCACAACTACGGCAAATCGACGATTGGCTCGAAGGAAGACATCGAGCGGGTGCCCATCGACAACCTCCGGGCGTTTTACAAAAAATACTACCAGCCCGACAACGCCATCCTGCTCGTGGCGGGCAAGTTCGACGAGGCCAAAACCCTCGGCCTTATTCACCAGTACTTCAGCCCGATTCCCCGGCCCGAGCGCATTTTGCCCAAAACGTACACTACCGAACCTACCCAGGACGGCGAACGCTTCGTGAACCTCCGCCGCGTGGGCGACACCCAGGGCCTCGGCGTGGCCTACCACACCCCGGCCGGGTCGCACCCCGACTACGCGGCGATGGACATTCTGATGGACGTACTCTGCAACGAACCCTCCGGGCGGTTGTACAAAGCGCTCGTGGAGGGCAAAAAAGCCGCCTTTACCTACGGCTGGACGCCCGCGCTGCATGACCCCGGTTTCGCGTACTTCTACGCCGAAGTCCGCAAGGAGCAGTCGCTCGATTCGGCCCGGACGGCCATGCTCACCACCCTCGACGCGATGGCGAAGCAGGCCCCGACGAAGGAAGAAGTGGAACGCGCCCGCGCCAAAATGTTGTCGGACATTGACCTGCTCTTCAAAAACTCCGACCGCGTGGGCCTGCAACTGAGCGAGTGGATGGCCACCGGCGACTGGCGGCTGGTGTTCCTCTACCGCGACAACCTGCGCAAGGTCAGCCCCGCCGACGTGCAGCGCGTGGCCAGCGCGTACCTGAAACCCAGCAACCGCACCGTCGGCGAATTTCACCCCGATCAGAAGCCCGACCGGGCCGAAATTCCCCCCGCCCCCGACGTGCAGGCCCTCGTGAAAGACTACAAAGGCGGCGTGGCCGTGGCCGCCGGGGAAGCCTTCGACGCCTCGCCCGCCAACATCGACGCCCGCACCAAGCGCGGCCAGGAAGCGAAGGGCATCAAGTACGCGCTCTTGCCGAAAAGCACGCGGGGCAATTCGGTGAACGCCCAACTCACGCTGCGGTTTGGCGATGAAAAAAGTTTGATGAACAAGTCCACGGCGGCTTCGTTCGCGGCGTCGATGCTGGAGCGGGGCACCAAAACCCGCAGCTACCAGCAAATCAAGGACGAGTTGGACAAGCTGAAGGCCCGCGTGTTCACCTTCGGCGGGGGGCAGTCGGCGAGCGTGGTGATTGAAACCTCGAAGGAAAACCTGCCCGCCGTGCTCAAAATCGTGACGGACTACCTCAAAAACCCGACGTTTCCCGAAACCGAATTCGAGAAGCTGAAGCAGGAGCGCCTGGCGGGCATCGAGTCGCAGAAGCAGGAGCCGCAGGCCATCGCCTTCAACGTGAGCCAGCGCCTGATGAACCCCTACCCGAAAGGCCACCCGCTCTACACGATGACCTTCGACGAGGAAATCGAGGCCATCAAAGCCCTGAAACTCGACGAGGTGAAGCAGTTTTACAAGGATTTCTACGGGGCCAACAACGCCACGATGGCCGTGGTGGGCGACTTTGACGAAACCGCCCTCCGCAACGCGGTCAAAACCGAGTTTGGTCCCTGGAAGTCGGCCAAGCCGTACACGCGCATTGCCCGGAGTTTTCAGGAAATCAAACCCAGCAACCCCAGCATCCAGACCAACGACAAGGCCAACGCCATGCTCGTAGCGGGGCTGAACCTACCCATTCGCGACGACGACCCCGACTACCCCGCTCTCGTGCTGGGCAATTACCTCCTCGGCGGGGGCTTCCTCAACTCCCGCCTCGCCACGCGCGTCCGGCAGAAGGAGGGCATCAGCTACGGCATCGGGTCGTTCGTCAACGCCGACCCCCGCGACAAGGTCGGCTCCTTCGGCACCTACGCGATTTACAACCCCGAAAACGCCGAACGGCTGGAGAAAGCCATGCGCGAGGAGTTTGAGAAAATGGTGAAGGAGGGCTTCTCCGACGGCGAAATCAAGGCGGCCAAGAGCGGCTACCTGCAAAGCCGCCAGGTGACGCGGGCGCAGGACAATTCGCTGACCAGCCGCCTCAACCAGTACCAGGACCTCAACCGCACGATGGCCTGGGACGCCGATTTCGAGAAAAAACTCGAAGCCCTCACGCCCGAACAGGTTAACGCGGCGATGAAAAAACACGTGGATTATGCGAAACTGACCATCGTGAAAGCGGGGGATTTTGAGAAAGCCGCCCAGAAGGTGGCCGAAAAGCAGGGGGCTTCGCCTGTGGGCGGAGCCAAGAAAGACTGAGCGGTTTCAGCGATTCGAAAGGAACTATGAAAATTGATTCTTGAAGCCCGGTTTTTCCATCCCTGGCGAGGGATTTAAACCCCTCGCCAGGGATGGAAAGCCCGGGCTTCCGTACAGGTGGCACAGCTTTTTGACCCTCCGCCCCGAACCATTTCATCAACAAAATCAAGCAGACTCATGGCAACGAAAACCAACAACAACCCGCAGCACCAGGAAGGCCCCGTGGCCGAAGCCATCGAAGAACAAACCGCCAAACTGCCCTCGGACTTGTTCCTGTGGGCCGCGCTCGGCTCGATGGCCGTCTCGCTGTTCTTCAAATTCAAGGAAGAAAACGACAAGGCCCTGTTTGTCGGCCAGTGGGCGGCCCCGTTCCTGCTGCTGGGGCTGTACAACAAGCTCGTGAAGTTGGAAGGGCACGATTGATCTTCGCCTTTTATCCCAAAACGGCCTCCGCATTCCCTGCGGAGGCCGTTTTGTTTTCAAGTCCAACGATACTCCGTTGAAACTCATCTGTTTTCCGTTGAAGCAGCCATGACGGCACTTGAAAATGCCCCGACCGTTGCGGGTTTTGACGTGACGGTTGCGGATAACCGCATGACGGAAGATGATGTCGGCATGACTGAAGATGAAAACCGCATGACGGAAAATGAAGTAGCCATGACGGAAGATGAAAATGCCATGACGGCAAATGATGTAGCCATGACGGGAAAAGAAAATGGCATGACCGAAGATGAACACGGCATGACGGGAAAAGGAAATCGCATGGCGGCGAAACAAACCCAGCAATCGAGTCCGTCCGTTGGGGCTGGAGGTGCGGGATTTTGGCCGGTTTCGGTAGTATTCTGATTTTTAGTTGAAAAATCCCGGAATTCCTTTTTCCTTGAACCCGCAAACCGCCCCGAGTGCTCGGGGCGGCGATTTCCACTCAAAACCTCTAAACTTCAAATCATTATGGCAAGCAACCGAGGCGTGGTGTACACGGGTCCGGGCAAGGTCGAGGTGCAGGGCATCGACTTCCCCGAACTGGCCAACCCCAAAGGCAAGAAAATTGACCACGGGGTGATTCTGAAAGTCGTTTCGACCAACATCTGCGGCAGCGACCAGCACATGGTGCGGGGGCGCACCACGGCCCCGAGCGGGCTGGTGCTGGGCCACGAAATCACCGGCGAAGTGCTCGAAGCGGGCACGGGCGTGGAGTTTCTGAAAAAAGGCGACCTCGTGTCGGTGCCGTTCAACGTGGCCTGCGGGCGCTGCCGCACCTGCAAGGAGCAGAAAACGGGCATCTGCCTGACAGTAAACGATTCGCGGGCGGGCGGGGCCTACGGGTACGTGGACATGGGCGGCTGGATCGGCGGGCAGGCCGAGTACGTGATGGTGCCCTACGCCGACTTTAACCTCCTGAAATTTCCCGACAAAGACCGGGCGATGGACAAAATCCGCGATTTGACCATGCTGAGCGATATTTTCCCCACGGGCTTCCACGGCTGCGTCAACGCGGGCGTGGGGCCGGGGACCACGGTGTACATCGCCGGGGCCGGGCCGGTGGGCATGGCGGCGGCGGCTTCGGCGCAGTTGCTCGGGGCGGCGGTGGTCATCGTGGGCGACATGAACAAGGCCCGGCTGGCCCACGCCCATTCCATCGGCTGCGAAACCGTCGATCTAACCCAGGACGCCACCCTGGCCGAGCAAATCGAGCAAATCCTGGGTGTGCCCGAAGTGGACTGCGCCGTGGACTGCGTGGGCTTCGAGGCCCGGGGCCACGGGGCCGAGGTGGACAAGGAAATTCCGGCGGTGGTGCTCAACTCGCTCATGGAAATCGCCCGCGCGGGCGGCTCCATCGGCATCCCCGGCCTCTATGTGACCGAAGACCCCGGCGCGGTGGACACGGCAGCCAAGACGGGCAACCTGTCGATCCGCTTCGGCCTGGGCTGGGCCAAAAGCCACGCCTTCCACACCGGGCAGACGCCCGTGCTGAAGTACAACCGCCAGTTGATGATGGCGATTTTGTACGATAAAATTCAGATTGCGAAGGCCGTCAACGCCGAGGTCATCCCCCTCGACCGCGCCCCCGAAGGCTACGCCGAATTCGACGGCGGCGCGGCGAAGAAGTTCGTGATTAACCCGCACGGGTTGGTGGCGGCGTGAGGCGCTATTTTGTAAAAATGAAGACGCCCCGGCACACATAGTACCGGGGCACTTTTTTGTTGTTTGCTCTCAGATAGAAATAGTTACCGCTTTTGAAAAGCCCCAAAATTTATAGCGGCTGACAACGGGCTTCCATCTTCAAAAGGCTCAAGGTAGGTTTTAGCCCAAATCATCAATTCCTCGAGTGCATCGAAGGCAATATCATTTCCGAATGTGCTCACAATTAACGTTTTGTTCTGGTCACACCGAAATACTTCCGCTAATGTGTTTCCGTCTTCACCCTCGAGTTCAACCCCAAGTCCATCCCGAATGACGTCGGAGGCCGACATGAATTTGTACTTGATTTTCATGTTTACATCAGGTTAGTCCATGCGCATTTGGCATTGAGCAAAATGCGCATCACATATAGTCGCGGAGGTCATCGAGCGGTTCGTCGAAATCATCCGCCAGCCGAATGCTCCCTTTCGCCAAGCCAAACGGGCGCTTTTCCAGCCAAGCAGGGCCTTCAGGTTGGTCCAGCACGGTGACCAGTACGCAGGTTTTGCGGTTAACCGGCACTTCTTCATCGAGCGTGACCTGCCCGTTTTCGTAGGTTCCTTTCACCGTGGTCAGCATGGTCAAACTTCTTTTTGCCAAAAATAGCTTTTTCACTCAAAACTCAGCGAACTACCCCGCCGTCCCCACCACCTGCCTCTGCGCCACCGGCGAGGCGCTGCCCTGCCCTTCCTGGGCTTTTTTCTGCTCGGCGGGCACCTCGGCGCGGGGCGGTTTGGAGCGGATGATGAGCCGCAGCGACTGGTCGTAGGTGGCGTAGTTCCAGAACCAGTTGATGAAAATCAGCAGCCGGTTTTTCACACCCACGATGCTGAAGAGGTGGACGAACATCCACGTCAGCCAGGCGAAAAACCCGCCGAATTTGAAGAACGGCAAATCCACCACGGCCAGGTTGCGGCCCACGGTGGCCATCGAACCCAGGTCGCGGTAGCCAAATTCCTTCATCGGAATGCCGCGAAACTGCCGCACCAGGTTTTTCGCCAGCAACTTGCCCTGCTGGATGGCGGGCTGGGCCAGTTGGGGGTGGCCGTCGGGGTAGGCTTCCCCTTCGGCCATCGCGGCCACGTCGCCGAGGGCGTAGACGTTTTGAAAACCTTCGACGCGGTTGAAGCGGTCTACCTTCAGGCGCCCGCCACGGGCGAGGCCCTCCGGCGGCACGAGGCCGTCAAGGAAATTGGCCTTCACCCCCGCCGCCCAGACGAAGTTGTCGGTACGGAGCCGACGGCCATCGGAAAGCACCACGTGTTTGCCGTCGTAATCCACCACTTTCGTGTTCAGGATGACGTTCACGCCGAGTTCGTCGAGGTACTGCTTTGATTTTTCCTGGGCATTTTTCGACATCGGCCCGAGCAGTTCGCCGCCCGATTCGACGAGGTACACCTGCATGGCGGTGAAATCGAGTTCGGGGTAGTCGCGGGGCAGGATGTGGCTGCGCATTTCGGCCAGCGTGCCCGAAAGCTCCACCCCGGTCGGCCCGCCGCCCACCACCACCACATTGAGCAGGCCGAGGCGTTCGTCGTCGGTCTGGGCAACGAGGGCTTTTTCAAAATTTTCGAGCAGCCGGTTGCGCAGGGCCAGGGCCTCGCCCACCGATTTCATCGGCCAGGCCGTGTTTTTGAAGGTCTGATTTCCGAAATAATTCGTATCCGCCCCCAGCGCCAGCACGAGGTGGTCGTAGCCCAGTTCGCCCAGGCCGGTCATAATCGTGCTGGTCTGCGGCGACACCTTCGTGACTTCGGTGATGCGGATGTGGACGTTTTTGCAGCTTTGAAACGCCTTCCGCAGCGGAAACGAAATGCTGCTCGGCTCCAGCCCCGCCGTGGCCACCTGGTAAAACAGGGGCTGAAACTGGTGAAAGTTGTTTTTGTCGATGAGCACCACCTGCACGTCGCGGCGACGGGAGAGTTCGCGGGCGAAGGTCAGCCCACCAAAGCCCATGCCCACGACGACGACGCGGGGTTTGTCGGTTTCGGGAATGTTAATGGTCATGCTGGATCAGGAGTGAGTAGTCAGGAGTGAGGAGTGAGTAGAGACAGCGCCTGCATCCCTACTCACTCCTCGCTCCTGACTACTCAGTACTTTCTCGTAGAACGCCTCGTACCGGGGCAGGATGCGGGTGATGTCAAATTCCTGTGCCCGGCGGAGGGCGGCGGCTTTGAAGCGGGGCAAATTCGCGTCGTCGAGGATGAACAGCGATTTTTCGACCATGCCGTCCACGTCGCCGACGGGCAGGGTGAAGCCCGTCACGCCGTCCACGTTGACTTCGGGCAGGCCGCCCGCGTCCGACGAAATGACGGGCACTTCGCAGGCCATCGCTTCGAGCGCCGCCAAACCAAAACTTTCTTTTTCCGACGGCATCACGAACAAATCAGCCACCGAAAGCACCTCCTCGATGGCGTCGAGCTTGCCCAGGAACCGCACGTCGGCGGTCAGGCCGAGGTCGCGGCTCAGTTTTTCGAGGCCGGGGCGTTCGGGGCCGTCGCCGACGAGCAGGAGTTTTGCCGGAAGTTTCGCCCGGAATTTCTGGAAAAACCGGAGCAGGTCATCGATGCGCTTCACCCGGCGAAAGTTGGACGTGTGGACGAGCAATTTTTCCCCGTTCGGGCAGATGGCCAGTTTGAAGTGTTCCTTTTTCTGCTTCTTGAACCGTTCGAGGTCGATGAAATTGGGGATGACCTCAATGTCGCGGCGCACGTCGAACTGCGCGTAGGTATCCTGCCGCAGGCTTTCCGACACGGCCGTCACGCCGTCGGAGGCGTTGATGCTGAAGGTCACGACCGGCTCGAACGAGGGGTCGCGGCCCACCAGCGTGATGTCGGTGCCGTGCAGGGTGGTGATGAAGGGAATGTCGATGCCCTGTGCCCGGAGAATCTGCCGGGCCAGGTACGCCGACGAAGCGTGCGGGATGGCGTAATGCACGTGCAGGAGGTCCAACTGGGCGTTTTTCACCACCTCGACCATTTTGCTGGCCAGGGCCAGTTCGTAGGGCGGGTATTGAAACAGCGGGTAATCGGGGATGAAAACCTCGTGGTAAAAAACGTTTTCGTTGAAAAAATCCAGCCTCGGCGGCTGTGAGTAGGTGATGAAATGCACCGGATGACCGGCTTTGGCCAGGGCCTTGCCGAGTTCGGTGGCCACCACGCCGCTGCCGCCAAACGTGGGGTAACAAACGATACCGATTTTCATAAAAGTCGTCCGTGGTCAGTCGTCAGGACTTGCCGACGAGGGATTTGCCGGTGCAACGTCGGGGCGGGTCGTTTCATTCCCGCTCCACAAACTTCCCGAAATTGTTCCCTGCCGGGTTGTACCTTTCGGGACGTTTTACAATCCCCCATGCCCCGTTCCCCGAAAGCAAAACCCACCTTCCAGGAATTTGTTACCGGCTTTTTCCGGCTGGTGCGCTGGCCCAACCTGTTGCTGCTGGCCCTGACGCAGTACCTGGTGCGGTTGTCGCTCATCAGCCCGGAGCAACCCTGGCAGGAGGGCCTGACCGAGGGTACGCTGCTGCGCATCGTGCTGGCCACGGCCTGCATCGCGGCGGCGGGCTACATCATCAACGATTACTACGACGTAAAAATCGACCTCATCAACAAACCCGGGCGCGTGGTCATTGGCCGGTACATCAAGCGGCGCTGGGCGATGGGCATCAACCTCGTGCTCAACGGACTGGGCATTTTGCTCGGCCTGACGGTGAGCCTGCGGGTGGGGGTCATCAACGCGGCGGCGGTGTTTCTGCTCTGGTTTTACTCCAACCACCTCAAGCGGCGGCCGTTCTGGGGCAACCTGATGGTTTCGCTGCTGACGGCCCTGGCCCTGGTGGTGCTGGCCGTGCAGTACCGGCGGCACGAGGAGGAGGTGTACCTCTACGCCCTGTTTTCGTTCTGCCTTTCGCTCGTGCGCGAAATCATCAAGGACATGGAAGACGTGAAGGGCGACGCCACCTTCGGCTGCCAGACCCTGCCGATTTTGTGGGGCATACGCAAAACCAAAACCTTGCTCTACGGCATTCTGGCGCTATTTTTTCTCATCCTCGCCGCTTCGCTGACGGTGCTGCCGCCGTCGATGCTGTACCTTTTCGCCCCGCTTTCGCTGCCGATGGGCTACCTCGTGTACCGCCTCGTGCGGGCCGACACCCGGCAGGATTTCGCCTTCCTGAGCCAGTACTGCAAGGTGGTCATGCTACTGGGGGTGCTGACGATGGTGTGGGTGTGATTCGTGTGGCCGGTGTGAATGATTCGGCGGGCGATGCGGTTCTGGGGCAAAAACGACGGGTTTCCATGCTGCACTTTATCGCGTTCGGGCTTAGTCTGCTGGGACTGGCCCGCAGCTTTTTTCCGGGGGTTCAAAACGCTCCGGTTTCCGTTTTTTCCGAAAAAACGCCCCTGGCCCCGGTGATTTCTCAGCCGGTGAACGCCCGGATCCGCAACCCGAAGGTGCAGGCCGAAGCCTGCGATTCGGCCTACCGCATGAAGCCCGTTGCCATCGAAAACGGCGAGGCGATGGGCGGGGCCAGCCACGGGTCGTTCCTGCAGTTCCGGCAGGTGGATTTGAAGAACGTCGAAAAACTCACCTACCGGCTTTCGGTCGCGGAAAACGCCACCCTCGAACTCCACCTCGATTCGCCCACGGGGCCGCTGGTCAGTTCGCTGCCCTGTGAGAAAACCGGAAACGGTTTCGCCGAACTCAGCGCCCCGTTCCGCCTTTCGCCGGGGGTGTACGATTTGTACTTCGTCGTCAACGCCCCCGCCGCGCCCGAGACCGAACTGCTCCAACTCGACTGGATTTATTTTCACCGAAAAACTACCATGCTGCCGCGGTTGGGCGGGTAACGGCCTCCAGCCCAGCACCAATGGCTGCGGCCTGCGAACGGGTGGTTTCCTCGTTTCGTTGAAAAAGTTTTTAAACCTTCCCCCGGCCCACCGCCTCAACCCCCATTCGCCCCAGCTCTGCCACGCCCGGCAGCAGTTTCCCGAAGCGCGGGTCGCGGGTCAGTCCGGCCTTCCAGCGGGCGTAAATTTGCTGGATAATCACGGCGTTTTTGTACAGCCCGAAGGCGTAGTAAAACGGCAGGTGCGTCAGGTCGCGGCCCGTACGGACGGCGTAGCGGTCGGCTACCTCGCGGCGGGTGGGGCAGCCGGGCAGGTACGTGAGGTTGAAGGCTTTCAGAAAATCGGGGTCGGCGGCTTCGCACCAGTAGGCCAGGCTCGCGCCCAAATCCATCAGCGGGTCGCCGACGGTGGCCATTTCCCAGTCCAGAATCGCCTCGATGCGCGTCAGGTCGGGGCTGAGCACGACGTTGTCGAACTTGAAATCGTTGTGAAGGAACGCAGGCGGTTGCTCCGCCGGTAGGTTTCCGCGCAGCCAGACGGCCAGTTCGGTCATGGCCGGGATGTCGTCGGTCCGGGCTTTTTCGTAGCGCCCAATCCAGCCTTCCACCTGCCGTTGGACGTAGCCTTCGGGCTTGCCCAGGGCCAGCAGGCCGGTTTTCTCCACGTCCAACGTGTGCAGTTCGGCGAGCGTGTCGATGAGGTTTTCGCCAAGCCTGCGCATCAACGCCGGCGTCAGGGCTGGATTGCGGGCGGAGTTGGCCCGCAGGATGACGCCGTTCACCCGCTCCATCACGTAAAACGGCGCGCCGAGCACGGTTTCGTCTTCGCAAAACAGCACGGGTTTCGGGATTTTCGGGAAACCTGCCGTCTGCAACGTGGTGAGCACCCGAAATTCCCGCCCCATGTCGTGCCCGCCCTTGATTTGCGCCCCGAAGGGCGGGCGACGCAGCACGTAATCGCCGGTTTTGGTCTGGAGAAAATACGTCAGGTTGGAAAATCCGCCCGGAAACTGCCGTACTTCCGTGACCGGCGGCAGGCCGCTTACCGCGAAAAACGCGTTCAAACGGCTGACATCCAGTTCTTCACCGGGGCGAATGGGCGCGGGTGCATCGGGAGAAACGTGCATGGGTTTTCGAGAAAAAACAGCGCGCCGAAACTACGTCACGACCGGGGCAACGGCAATTTTTCTTCCACGGTCTTCCGCAGTTTCCGCAGTCGTTTGCCCGGCACGAACAGCCGCGCGACCGTCAGGCGGTAGTTGCCCGTCCGCATGAGGTAGCCGTAGGCCAGGCCGGTGCTGCCCACGGCAGCCGTGCTGTTGACCCAGGCCAGGTTGACGTTGTAGAGGCCGTTGCTGTAACCAGCCACCGCCCGGTACAGCGCGTTGGGCCGCAGGCTCACGGCTTCGGCATGCCCCGCTTCCGAGGTTTCGCGGTTGAACGTCACGTTGAGATTGACCGCGAGCGAGGCCATGACGAAGCAATGCTTCCAGAACACGAACGTGTGCGCGTAGCCCGCCCCCGGCCCGAATCTGACAAACCGCACCTGCCGCACCAACGGTTGCGGGTACTGTCCCGCCAGCCGCCCCGGCACCAGCGAACTATCGCCCCGGAACGTGCCCACTGCCCACTCGGCCCCAACCAATAACGAACCTGCCGAGCGTTTCTGCCACTCGTTCTGCACCAGCGCAGCCCGGTACGAGAAACGCCGGGGGTTGAAAAGCCGGTAGGCAGACACCCCAAAAAACCGCGACTGCGCATCGGGCCGGTGGTAGTACGTTTCGGGGCTGCCGGTGGCAAACCCTTTGGGCACGAGGTAGTAGCCGGTGTAAAACTGCCCGAACCCATCAATGACCCACTGCCGGGTGTACACGTGCGACTGCAAATCGAGGTACTGGGTGCGGCCTTTACCGACGTCGGGGTTCAGAAAGGGGAACCCGTAGGCGAGGTTGAGCGTGAACGGACCGTAGGTAGCCCCTACGCCCAGGTTGAGCGAGGTGTTGGGCCGGTACCTCAGCCGGGGCGCGGCGATTGAAGGCAGCAAATCGACGTTCGTGTACTTCTGCGAGAGGTACACTCGCCCGACCAGGTGATGGGGGTACAAGCCCACATAGGCCGTATCGACCGGCGATGAAACGCGGCGCTGGCCGTAGCCGGCAAAAACCACGCTGAACGTCAGCGCCATGAGCAGAAAAAGAGAAGGGATGGAAGGATTTTTCATCCAGAAAAAAGACGCTGCCGACTCCGTTCCCGCCGATTGCTCACGCCTCCGCTTTCTGGCGCACGTCCAGCCCGTAGCCTTTCAGAATGCTCCGCGCCAGGGCCGATTTGTGCACTTCGTCGGCCCCGTCGTAAATCCGGGCGGCGCGTTCGTGGCGGTACCAGAAACTCAGCACGAGGTCGTCGGTCAGCCCCGCCGCGCCGTGGGCCTGAATGGCCCGGTCGAGCACGCGGCCCAGCATGGCGGCCACGTAGAATTTGATTTCGGAAACTTCATTGCGGGCCGCCGCCGCGCCGCGTTCGTCGATGCTCCGGGCGGTGCGGAGCACCAGCAACCGGCAGGCGTCGATTTCGGCCCGGCTGTCGGCAATCCAGCCCTGCACGAACTGCTTGTGGCCCAGCCGCTGCCCGTCGCCCATGTCGCGGGCCACGGCCCGGCGGCACATCAGGTCAAACGCCCGCTCGGCGATGCCAATCCACCGCATGCAGTGGTGGATGCGTCCCGGCCCGAGGCGTTCCTGGGCCAGCGCGAAGCCCGTGCCTTCTTCGCCAAGCAAATTCGTGACGGGTACGCGGCAATTTTCGTAGGTCACCTCGGCGTGGCTGGCCCAGTGGTCGGAGGGTTCGCCCATGATGGAGATGTTGCGCACCAACTTGAACCCCGGCGTGTCGGTCGGGACGATGAGTTGGCTGGCCCGGCGGTGGGGGGCGGCGTCGGGGTTGGTCACGGCCATAACCACGGCGAAGGCCGCCCCGTCGGCGGAAGACGTGAACCACTTGCGGCCGTTGACGACGTACTCGTCGCCGTCCCGAACCGCTGTCGTCCCCAGGTTAACGGGGTTCGACCCGGCGAATTCGGGTTCGGTCATCGAAAAACAGGAGCGGATTTTCCCCTCTTTCAGCGGTTCCAGCCAGCGGTGCTGAAGTTCCCGCGAGGCGAAGCGGTGGAGGAGTTCCATGTTGCCGATGTCGGGGGCCTGGGTGCCGAAGGTGTAGTGCCCGAAGGGCGAGGAAGCCAGCACTTCCGACACCTGCCCGAATTCAGCGAGCGTCAGGCCCAGGCCACCTTCGTCCACGCCCCACTGGAGGCCCCAGAGGCCCGCTTTTTTCACCAATTCCCGCGTTGAGTCCAGGATTTTGGCGACGGTCGAAAACTTGCCGGTCAGGTTTTCGGGGGTCTCGAGGGGGAAAAGTTCGTTTTGGACGAATTCCCGGATGCGCGGCAGCAGGGCGCGGGTGTGGTCGGTGGCGAAGAGGTTTTCCATGAGCAGGTTCGGAAGGGCGTTTGGGTTTGGTGAGGAAACCGGCCTAAAGTTGGGATTTTTTGGCAACAAAAACCCCGACGGGCGCTTGCAACGCTCGTCGGGGTTGAGCCGGGTTCGCGCCGTTCAGTGCTTCCGGTGTGGAATCACGTGGTACTCGCCCGCGTCGGTGGCGTGCTCGCCCACGATGGCGTCGGCGGTGGTTTCGAGGTTTTCCTCGTTGGTGGTGAAGTACAGGCTGGGGCGGCGGTCGGCGAAGCGCACTTCAAAGTATTCGTTTTTGTGCTCAATGTCGGCTTCTTCGACGAGGGTGTATTTGGGCATTGGGGGACGAGTTTAGGGTTTAGGGTTCAGCGTTTAGAGTTGTGTCGATTCTCGAACTCTAAACCCTAAACTCTGAACCCTAAACCCGCTTAAAAAAACTCGTTCCGCACCGCCAGCGTCACGGCGTCGGGGCTGGTGAGGCGGCGGGCCAGGCCGTCGAGTTTGACAAGTTCGTACTCGAAAAAGTAGCGTTGGGCGAGGAGTTTTCCTTCCAGGAAATCGGCTTCGTCGCCCGTGGCTCCGTCGTTGAGTAAGGTTTGGGCGGTGTTGGCCATCGTGAGCCACTGCCAGGCGAGGGTCAGGATGCCAAAGGCGTCCAGGTACAGCGTGGCGTCGGCCAGGAACCGCTCGGTGTCCTGCGCGGCCAGCCCGAGCAGGTGCCCGGTGACGCGCTGCATCAGGTTGGTGTACTCTTCTAGTTTGGCGGCGGCAGGACGAAGGTTGGGGTGGCGCTGGGCGTCGAGGCCGGTGGCGTCGAGTTCGGCGACGAAGTAGCGGAGGGCTTTGCCGTGGTGCAGGAGCACTTTCCGCCCTAGCAAATCCAGCCCGTGGATGCCCGTCGTGCCTTCGTGGATGGGGTGGATGCGGGCTTCGCGGTAAAATTGTTCGACGGGAAAATCGGTCGTGTAGCCCGCCCCGCCCAGAATCTGCACCGCCGCCGAGGTGCTGAGGCAACCCATTTCCGACGGGTAACTTTTGGCCACGGGCGTGAGCAAATCGAGCAACATCCCGGCCCGTTCGCGCTCTTCGTCGGTGCCCACGTGGGCGAGGTCGGCCCAGAGCGCGCACTGCATGAGCAGGGCCAGCGCGCCTTCGGTGATGGCCTTCTGAAACAGCAACATCCGGCGCACGTCGGCGTGGCGGACGATGGGCACTTGCGGCGTACCGGGGTTTTTCTCCGAAATCACCCGGCCCTGGGGCCGTTCCTTCGCGTAGGCCAGCGAGGCGTGGTAGGCCGCCGTGGCGATGGCCGTGGCGTTGAGGCCCACGCCCACGCGGGCTTCGTTCATCATCTGAAACATGTAGCGCAGGCCCTGGTGCGGTTCGCCGACGAGGTAGCCGTGGCAGTCGCCCCGCTCGCCGAAGGTCAGGTGGGCAATGGGCGCGCCCTTGTAGCCCATTTTGTGGTAAATGCCGGTGGTGAGGACGTCGTTGTCGGTCAGGTCGTTGTTCGTTGCTCGTTGATCGTTGTTCGGAAAAGACACTCTTTTTTTTGGGACGACGAAGAGCGAGATGCCTCTGGCACCCGCCGGGCCGCCCCTGATTTTGGCCAGGAGAAGGTGGACGACGTTTTCAACCCCGTCGTGGTCGCCCGCCGAGATGTAGATTTTCTGGCCCCGAATGCGGTAGGTGCCCGGCTCGTCGGTGGGTTCGGCGGAGGTGGTGATGTCGGAAAGCGAACTGCCCGCGTCGGGTTCGGTCAGGGCCATCGTGCCCTGCCACTCGCCCGAATACATTTTCGGCGTGAACGTGTCAATCAGGGATTTTGAACCAAAACTCCGCAGCAAATTGGCCGCACCCGTGGTCAGAAACGGGAACACGCTGGCCGAGTAGTTGGCGGCCTGAAAAATAAACCCCGCCGCGCCGTGAATCACGCCCGGCAACTGCTGCCCGCCTTCGTCGTAGCGAAAGGTGGCGTTAATCCACCCATCTTCGCCAAACTGCCGGACGAGGGCGTGCATGGCCGGGTGAATGCGGATTTGCCCGTCCACCAATTGCGGCTCCTGCCGGTCCATCACCGTCAGCAGGGGGCGCAGGCGGGCCTCGGCCAGTTGTCTGGCGGCGTCGAGTACGAGGTCGAAGGTTTCGCGGCTGTGGTCTTGGAAGTACGCGTAATCGGTCAACTGCTCCACACGGAGCACGTCGTACAGCACGAAGCGGAGGTGACGGGGGGAGTAGAAATCGGGCATTAATGCTGAATGCTGAATGCTGAATGCTGAATGAGGAATGCTGATTGACAACGCGACCAAGTTTAACGTGAGTTATGGGTTGTCAACGCGTCCCTAATGGGACGTAACCTATTGAATCACAACATAGATAACCCATAACTCACGTCGAGTTTAGCATTTTTCAGCATTCCTCATTCAGCATTCAGCATTCAATCCGGGTACACCGCCACCATCTCGATTTCAATCAGCAGTTGCGGATTCACCAGCCCGGCCAGGCCGAGGGTGGAGCGGGTGGGTTTGGTGGGGTTTTGCTTCGTGCCGAAATACTGCCCGTAGGCGTCGAACCAGCCCTGGTAATCGTGTTTGCCGCCCTTTTCCAGATCGGGCGTGACGTACACGCGGAGCATCAACACGTCGCGGAAACTGAGCCCCCGGGGTTTCAGGGCGCTTTCCAGTTTTTTCAGAATGCTCAGGGCCTGGGTTTTCGTGTCGCCGTAGCGGGCGCGGCTGGTCGGAGCGGCGGTGCTGTCGGCCACGTCGGCCACGATGCCGCTGGTCCAGAGCAGCTTTTTGCCCGCCGGCACGACGGCCCCCGCCGAAATGGGCGAGGTGGGACTACCGTAAAATTCGACGGTTTGGGCGTGGGCAGCGAGGGTTGCCGCCACCAGGGTTGCCGCGAAAAACAGGAATTTCATCACGCGTTTGAAGGGGTTGAAAAGACGGGTGCGGCCCGACCGAAGGTACGGATTTTCTGGCTACATCCCCAAACCCCGCGCTTTAGCGTGGGGGCTGCGGGTGGCTGTCGCCGTGCCCCACGCTAAAGCGCGGGGTTTGGGAAGGAAAACTTGTTGAAAATCGGAGGCCGGTGGCTATTTTTAGCCCGCTCCCCGCTACGGAGGCCGCACCGCCGCCGGGAAGCCCGGTTTTCCTCGTCTTTCTTCCCAAAAAATTTTACCCATGAATCGCCGTTCGTTCGTCCAGACCCTCGGGCTGGCACCCCTGGCCGCGGCCGCCGGGGCCAGTTCCCTCGCCTCCTGCGCCCTGACCTCGTCGGGTTTTCCCGACAAGCAGTTTCACATCAACCGGGGCTACCACGCCATTCCGAAACTGCGGCTTTCGATGGACCGCATCGTGAAGGAAACCGTCGGGCTGCGGCCCTACCGACCCTCCGGCCCGCGCATCGAGGCCGAAACGCTCGACCGCAAAACCATCGTCCACAATTACGGCCACGGGGGCAGCGGCTGGTCGCTGTCGTGGGGTACGGGGCACATGGCCCGGCAGCACGTGCTCGCCACGGGTGCCAGGCAGGTGGGGGTGCTCGGCTGCGGCACGGTGGGCATCGCCACGGCCCGGCTGCTCCAGGAAAGCGGCTGCGAGGTGACGATTTACGCCAAAGACCTGCCGCCTAACGTGACGAGCAACCTGGCCACCGGCACCTGGTCGCCCGCCAGCCGGGTGTGCGACCCGAAGGTGGCCAAGCCGGAGTTTCAAAAAACCTGGGAGGATGCCACGCGGTACTCGTTCCGAAGGTTTCAGAACTTACTGGGAATGAACGACATCGCCTGCTGGGCGGAGGAATACTCGGTGTTCGACGGTCCGCCGCCCTCGGTGCAGGTGCGCCCCAACCCGGCGATGGTGCCGATGGGCGGCGAAGCCTACGACGTGCCCGGCCTGATTCCCGAACGGGTGCAACTTTCGGCCAAAGAGCACCCCTTCGGGGCGAAAAAATGGGTCGGGCGACGGGCCAACCTGATGTTCAACATCCCCGCCTACCTGCACCACCACCTGAGCGATTTTCTGCTCTTTGGCGGGAAAGTGAAGGTTCACGAAATCAAACGCCTCGAAGACATCGACGCCCTGCCCGAACGCGTGGTGGTCAACTGCCTGGGCCTGGGCGCGAAGGCCGTCTTCAACGATGCCGAACTGACGCCCGTGTCGGGCCAGTTGTCCTGCCTCATCCCCCAGACCGAGGTGCAGTATAAACTCATCACGATGGGGGCCAACTTCATCGCCCGCAAGGACGGCATCTACCTCGGCGGCAACGGCATCGTGGGCAACTGGGACACCACGCCCAGCCGCGAGCAGACCGAAAAGGTGGTCGGCGTGCTGCAAAAACTGATGGACGAGATGCGCGGTTAACCGGGAAAATGCTACCTTCCCGGCCCTAAACCTGCCTTCGCGTACCGACGTGTTGTTTCTCCTGATGCTTCTGCTGACTGCCCTCGCGCAGTACCTTCTGCCCTGGTGGGGCGTCGTCGCCCTCGTGCCTTTCGCCGTAGCCGCCTGGCGTGCCCGGAGCGCGGGCGGGGCCTTCGGGGCCGGTTTTCTGAGTGTGGCCCTGCTCTGGGCCGTGGTGGCGGGCTGGCAAAGCCAGGCCAACGACCACCTGCTCGCCGGTCGCATGGCTCAGGTGCTGCCGCTGGGTGGTTCTTCGGCGCTGCTGCTGGTTGTGACGGCCCTGATTGGCGGCCTCGTTGGCGGCACGGCGGCCTGGGCGGGCTACCTGGGCCGGCGGGCGGTGGAGGGAAGGTGAAGAATGTTCAATTCTCAATGCGGCCGCCGCGCGGTTCAATTTTCAATGGATTCAAAATCAACTCATTGAAAATTGAACATTGAGAATTGAGCATTGAACATTCCCCTGCCTCCCCCATCTTCCCTATCTTTACGGACTTTTTTGCAAAAACCTGAGTACCACCGTTCACCAACCTTTTTTCTTTTTCAGTGAAAAACGCTTCGCTTGCCCTCAACGCCGTGCTGCTCGTCGCCGTGGCGGTTTTGTACTTCCTGCATTTCTCCGGCAAACCGTCCGGTTCGTCCTCTACGGATTCCACCGGCACCGTCGGCGGCAAACCCATCGTGTACGTCAACAGCGACTCGCTGCTGACGCAGTACGATTTTTTCAAAGACGCCCAGAAAGCCTTCGAACAGAAGCGTACCCAACTCGACCTCGATCTCAACACGCGGGGCACGATGTTGCAGCGGAAAATCCAGCAGTTTCAGCAAACGGCGGGCGGGATGATTGCCGCCGAGGCCCAGGCTTTGCAGCTTCGTTTGCAGAAAGAAGGCAACGATTTTGAGCAGTACCGCCAGAAAGCTGCCAACGATTTGGCCCAGGAAGAGGCGAAGAAAAACGAGGAGTTGTACAACAACATTTCGAGCTACATTCAGAAGTACAACCGCGAAAATGGCTACCACTTCGTGCTGGGTTACTCGAAGGGCGGCGGCATTCTCTACGCCAACCCCGATTTCGACGTGACGAAGAAAATCATCGAGGGGCTAAACAAGGAGTACAAAGACAGCCAGGCCAAAGCGGCCCCGGCGGCGGAGAAAAAGTAACTCCGGCAACGTCCGGCCCGGTTTTTTGCCTTAAATCGGTCATCCTGAACGGGCGCGTCGCGGCGTTTGGGATGACCGATTTTTTACCCTGAATCATGGCCGAAAAAAAATCGCGTTTCGCGAAAACGATCAGCGTTGAAAACCGCCGGGCGCGGTTTGAGTACCAGTTTCTGGATACGTTCACGGCGGGCCTGGTGCTCACGGGCACCGAAATCAAGTCCATCCGGGAAGGCAAGATCAACCTGACCGATGCGTACTGCCTGTTCTTCCAGGATGAACTCTTCGCCCGGGGCATCAACATCGCCAAGTACGAACAGGGCACCTACGCCAACCACGACCCGATTCGCGACCGCAAGCTGCTCCTCCAGAAACGCGAGTTGAAGCGGCTTGCCGAAAAACTGAAGGACGTGGGCCTGACCATCGTGCCCACCCGGCTGTACATCAACGACAAGGGCCTGGCCAAACTCGACATCGCCCTGGCCAAAGGCAAGAAACTCTACGACAAACGCGAGGACATCAAAGACCGCGACGTGAAGCGGGAACTGGCCCGGCGGGAGGAGTGATGGAAAATGAAAAACAAGGAATGAAAAATAAGAAATGCAAAAGGGAAAGGCAGTTGCTCACCTTTTTCATTTCTTATTTTTCATTCCTTGTTTTTCATTTCCAGGCTTTTAATGCTTGAAATGCCGCACGCCGGTCGTCACCATCGCCAGGCCGTGGGCGTTGCAGAAATCAATCGAATCCTGGTCCTTGATCGAGCCGCCGGGCTGCACCACGGCGGTGATGCCCGCCTGACCGGCGATTTCGACGCAGTCGGGGAAGGGGAAAAAGGCGTCGGAGGCCATCACCGCGCCGTTCAGATCGAATCCAAAACTTTTCGCTTTTTCAATCGCCTGCTTCAGGGCGTCCACCCGCGAGGTTTGGCCCACGCCGGAGGCCAGCAACTGGTTCTCTTTCGCCAGCACAATCGTGTTCGACTTCGTGTGCTTGCACACCTTGAGGGCGAATTCGAGCGCTCGAAGCTCACTTTCGCCGGGCGCTTTTTCGGTCACGGTGCGCATCTGGGCCACTCTTTCGGTGGCCGTGTCCTTGTCCTGCTCCAGCACGCCGTTGAGGATAGTTTTGAACATCGTTGCCGACTTCTCGACGGGCTTCCGGCGAAGAAGAATCCGATTTTTCTTCGATTTCAACAGGGTCAGTGCTTCCTCGTCGAAGTCGGGCGCGATGAGGATTTCCATGAACAGCTTGTTCAGTTCTTCCGCCGTGGCGAGGTCAATTTTGGCGTTGGTCACCAGTACCCCGCCGAAGGCCGACACCGGGTCGCAGGCCAGGGCATTGAGGTAGGCTTCGCGCACGGTCGGGGCGGTGGCCACGCCGCAGGCGTTGGTGTGTTTGATGATTACAAACGAGGCCGCCGTGGATGCGGTTTCTTGAAATTCGTCAATCAGTTCCACCGCTGCGTCCACGTCCACGAGGTTGTTGTAGGACAGTTCCTTGCCGTGGAGTTTGTCGAACAATGCGTCGAGGTCGCCGTAAAACGTGGCCCGCTGGTGAGGGTTTTCGCCGTAGCGCAACGGGTTGGCAGGCAGCGCGTGGAAATCGGTTGGGGCGGTTTTTCCCAAAAACCACGCGTTGATCGCCGTGTCGTAGTGCGAACTGACGCCGAAGGCTTCGGTGGCGAACTTCCGGCGGTCTTCCAACTCCGTCGCCCCGCCATTTTCTTGCAGCAGCCGCAGCACTTCGGCGTACTGCCCCCGGTGGCTGACGATGAGCACGTCCTGGAAGTTTTTGGCCCCGGCCCGGATGAGCGAAATGCCACCGATGTCGATTTTTTCGATGATGGCCTCCGCCGAGGCCCCCGAAGCGACGGTAGTTTCAAACGGGTACAAATCGACCACGACGAGGTCGATGGACGGGATGCCGTAAGCGTCGGCGGTCTGAACGTCGTCGTCGAGATCGCGGCGGTAGAGGATGCCGCCGAACACCTTGGGGTGCAGGGTTTTCACCCGCCCGCCGAAAATGGATGGGTACGTGGTGAGGTCTTCGACGGGCGTGACGGGAATGCCCATCTTTTCGATAAAATCCTGAGTGCCGCCGGTGGAGTACAGCGTAACGCCCTGCCGGTGAAGGGTTTCGACAATCGGCGCGAGGCCGTCTTTGTGGTACACCGAAAGCAGGGCGGACGTGATTTTGCGGGAAGACATGGGGGGTAAGTCGGGTTTTGAAGCCGCAAAAGTAGGAATTTCGGCCCCTGCCTGCATCCCTAGTGAGGGAATTAAACCTGCAACGAGGTTCTCGCCAGGGATGCGGGCAGGGTTACCTTTGCCACCTGACCAACCTTTGCCGCCGTGCTCCGTGTCTTGCTCGTTGACAACTACGATTCGTTCACCTACAACCTCGTGCAGCTCGCCGAGGAGGCGGGTGCGGCGGTGACGGTCGTGAAAAACGACGAAGTGGATTTCGGGGAAGTCGAAGCGTTCGACAACATCCTGCTTTCGCCCGGCCCCGGCCTGCCCGCCGAATCGGGCCGGCTGCTGCCGTTGATTCGGGAATTTTCAGGAAAAAAAACCATCCTCGGCGTGTGCCTGGGCCACCAGGCCATCGCCGAGGTGTTCGGTGGCAGGCTCGTCAACCTTGAAAAAATCTACCACGGCATCCGGCAGGAAATCAGCTTGGGCGAGGACGGAATTTTTCGGGGAATTCCCCCCAAAACCACCGTCGGCCTCTACCACTCCTGGGCCGTGGCGCGGGAGGGTTTTCCTCCCGAGTTGGAAATCACCGCCGAATCGCCCGATGGCGTCATCATGGCCCTGCGCCACCGCCGCCTGAACGTGCGCGGCGTGCAGTTCCACCCCGAATCGTACATGACGGGGGAGGGGGCGCGGATGATGCGGAATTGGCTGTCTGAACCATGATTAGCTGCGCTGAATCTGCGATTTCGTCGGATTAACGGATTACCTTGATGGCTGATGCGATTTTTCGCCATCATCAGGATAATCCGTTAATCCGACGAAATCGCAGATTCAGCGCAGCTAATCATGGTTCAGACAAGCATCGACTTCCTCCTCGCCGTCAAAAAAAACCAGCCGACCGGGCCGTTCCGCGACGCGCTACGCCGCCTGAATTTCGACGACCTGGCCCGCGAACTCCCCGACGACAACGCCCGCAAAGCCTTCTGGATCAACCTCTACAACGCCTTCGCGCAGGTGCTGCTGGCGGAACACAAGGATTTTTTTCGGAAAAACCGGCACTATTTTTTCGGAAAAAACTGGATTGAAATCGGAGGGAAACGCCTCAGCCTGAATGACCTTGAGCACGGCCTGCTGCGGCGGTCGCAGTTCGCCTACGGGCTGGGCTACGTGGGAAATCCCTTCGCTTCGGCCTGGGAGCGGCGGTTTCGCGTGGAGCAGCGGGACTTCCGGGTGCATTTCGCCCTCAACTGCGGCGCGGCGGCCTGTCCGCCCATCGCCGCCTACCGGCCTGACGCCCTGGACGCGCAACTCGACCTCGCCACGGCGTCGTTTCTCGAAACCGACTGCCGCTACGACCCCGCCACCAACACGGTCGAACTGTCGAAGATTTTCCAGTGGTTTTCGGGCGATTTTGGCGGGAAAGCCGGAATCTGCCGCCTGCTGACGGCGCACGGCGTCATTCCTCCGGGTGGTTCGTCACCACCGACGTTCCGGTTTCGACGTTACGATTGGTCACTGCGTCTGGCAGCGTTCGCGGAAACAGAGGCTGGCTCGTGATGGGCATCACGCCCGTTTTGCGGCATTCTTCCACGTCGATGATCTGGCAGGCGAGGTCGGTGTTGGCCGGGTCTTCGAGCTTTGTTTTGTATTCGTCGTAGGTGGCGTTGGCGTCGTCCACGGCGGCGCTGAAGCTGCGCCAGGCGTCCAGAAAACGCGGGTCTTTCCCGAACCAACTGGCGTAGAGTTTCGTCAGTTTTTTTCCCGGCGCGCCTTTGGTGGGGCGGTCGAGCAGGGTGGTTTCGAGCAGATCGAATTCCTTGTGGTCGCGGTCGAGGTAAAAACCCAGGAAGCAGTGCCCCGGCACGAGCACCAGGAAGGGGTCGATTTCGATGCGGCGCAGCACCGAGGCGAAGAGCACCGTGGCATCGACGCACCCCGCCTGCGATACGCGCAGGGTTTGGTCGAGGAAGCGCACGTTCTGGCTGTACACCTTCTGGTCGGCTCCGCTGGGGCGGGTGGTGGCGCTGTAGCGGATGCCCCGTTGCTGGAGGGCCGTCCAGAGCGCGAACACCTGCCGGTACACGTCGGCGGCGCTGCCCTGGTAGCCGTCCACGCCGCTGACGAGGCCCGTGGCGAGGGCTTCTTTCAGCAGCAGGTCCACGTCGGGGTGGTTTTCGTTGACGTAGGCGGCGAACATCCACGACACGTCTTCCTCTTCGCCGTACAAATTCTGGAACGAGTACGGGCAGTCGTTGACCGACCGGACGGGGAAATTCTTCGTTTTCTGCCCCACGCGCCGCCCGTCGAGGTAGAGCGTGAAGGTAGCCGCCGCCGGGCGGGGCTGGGTCAACTGCGCCAGCAGGTCGAAGTCGTAGCGGATGGTGGGGAACAGGTGGTAGGTTTCGCCCGCCCGTTCGAGGGTGCCTTCGTACACGCTCACCTCCTCGGCCAGGTGGGGCAGGGTGACTTCGAGGCGCACGGCCGTGCCGGGGGCCGGGTTCACCAGCCGGACGCCAATCATGCCGTTGGGGTCGCCGAGCCAGGTGGAGTCCGGCTCGCTGTCGTCGTACAGCCGGGCCGTGGCCGTGGCCAGCACGTAGGACGGGAACAGTTGCCCGTCCATTTCGAGCACGGGTTGCCACTGCACCGCCTGGGCAGCGCTACGCAGGGCCAGCAGGAACAGCAACGCGCCCAGCAGTGCCGGGCGAACGGAGGGGAAACGGGTCACGAAAATTCAAACGAAGACGGTGGGTTGTCGGCGGGCTGAAATTACGGGGCGGCGGGGAAAAGAAAAAACCGTCGGGGGGTGCGACGGCTTTTTTGACGAAGAAAATTTGGGAATGCTTCAAAAAACCAATCTGAATTTCATTCGGGCTTCCTCGGTGGTGTAGATTTTGCCTTCCCGCACCTGCTGGCGGCTTTTCTCAATTTTTTCGAGCAAAATCAAGCGCTCGATGAGGTCCTCCAGCACAAACTCCTCGGGCAGTTGAAGCAATGGTTTCGGTCAGAACGGCTTTTTTCATCGGAATCATCGGTTTGCGGTTTTCAAAGTTACACCAACCGAGGAACAAAACCCGGCTTTGGTCACCAGTACCTCCGTCAAACCGAACACCGCGCTGCGAACAGGTCGCTGAAATCTTCGTAGCCGGGGAAAAACCGCCCGTCGAGCACGATGATGCGGTCGAGGCGGATGCGCTCGCCGGTGGCCATTTCCAGAAATTCTTCGCCGCCTTCGTGCGCAAGCACCTTCGGCAACCCGCCGAGCGTGTGCAGTTGGCGGTACTCGTTGAAATATTCGATGACCACTTTTTTCCGGGCCGCTACCGCCCCTTCGAGCAGTTCGTGAAAAGCCGGGTCGAGGGGGCGGTAATCGGTTGTTTGGGTTTCCATGCAGAGACGATTTTCGGGTTTTGGGAAAAACCCATGCCAATTCACGGGAGTTCTTGCGGTGGATTTTTTCGGAAAAATCGATAGTTTCGTCTTTCCCGAATGCCATCTCTAGCGAGGGATTTAAATCCGCAGACGCGCAGTCCCTCGCTAGAGATGAAACAATTTTATACGACCTCATGCCCACCCACCAATACTTCACCGACGACCACCAGCTATTCCGCCAGACCGTCCGGCAGTTCATCGAAACCGAGGTCGTGCCCCACACCGAAGCCTGGGAAACCGAGCGGCGCATTCCGAAAACCATTTTTCAACGCATGGGCAGCCTGGGCTACCTCGGCCTGCCCTTCCCCGAAGCCTACGGCGGCGCGGGTGCTGATTTCTGGTACTCGGTCGTGTTTCTCGAAGAACTCGCCCGCTGCGGCATGGGCGGGTTCACCACCGCCGTGAGCGTCCACACGTTCATGGCCATCAACCACCTGTTCCGGGCGGGCAGCGAGGCCCTGAAGCAAAAGTACCTCGTGCCCGCCGTCGCGGGCGACGCCGTGACCGCCCTGGGCATCACCGAACCCGACGCCGGGTCGGACGTGGCCGCCCTGCGCTGCACGGCCACCCGCGAGGGCGATGGGTACGTGGTCAACGGCACGAAAACCTTTATTTCCAACGGCACCTACGGCGACCTCATCACGCTGGCCGTGAAAACCGGCGAGGGCAACAACCTCAGCCTGCTGCTGGTGGAGTTGAACAGCCCCGGCATCACCCGCACGAAGTTGAACAAAATGGGCTGGCACAGCTCCGACACCGCCGAAATCCGCTTCGACAACGTGCGGGTGCCCGTCGAAAACCGCATCGGGGCCGAAGGGGCCGGGTTTTACTACCTTATGGAAAGCCTGCAACTGGAGCGCCTCGTGGCGGCGATTCTGGCCGTGGCCGGGTCGCAGTACGCCCTCGACCTCACGCTCCGGTACCTGCACGAGCGGGAGACCTTCGGCAAACCCCTCGCCCGGTACCAGGCCATCCGCCACGCGCTGGCCGACGTGGCCACCGAAATCGCCGTGGCGCGGGAGTTCGTGTACAGCACCTGCTGGAAACTGGAACGGGCGCAAAACGTGGTGCAGGAATGCTCGATGGCCAAACTCTTCACCGCCGAACTCCAGAAACGCACCGTGGACACCTGCCTGCAATACTTCGGCGGCTACGGCTACATGGAAGATTACCCCATCTGCCGGGCCTACCGCGACGCCCGCGTGGGCACCATCGCCGGGGGTACCTCCGAAATCATGCGCGAAATCATCGCCAAGATGGTGGTGGACGGGGTGGCGTTTCGGAAGGGCTACGAACGGTCGGCGAAAGCGTGAAGAATGTACAATTTTCAATGCTCAATGTTCAATGCTCAATGTTTTTTCATTCTGCAACGCGAATCAAGAGTTAGAAATACACGCCATTGAAAATCATTTTTCAACCCCTGACTCACATTCTTCATTGAAAATTGAACATTGAGCATTGAAAATTCCCCCACCTTGAACTCTTTCCTCCTCAGCACCTCCCTCGGCACCTTTGCCCTGCGCGACTCCGGCGGCACCGGTCGGGCCGTGGTGCTGCTGCACGGCTGGCCGGAGAGTTCGTACTGCTGGCAGCCGGTGCTGCCCTTTCTGCCCCGTGAAGGGTTCCGCTACCTCCGCCCCGACCTGCGCGGTCTGGGCGACAGCGAGCGCACCGACGGCCTGCTGCCCTACCACAAAAACAGCCTCGCCCGCGACGTACTGGCCCTCCTTGATGCCCTCAGCATCGGTTCCTGCGTGCTGGTCGGCCACGACTGGGGCGGCATCGTGGCCCAGGAACTCGCCCTGCTGGCCCCTGACCGGGTAAGTGCCCTGGCTCTGCTCGCCATCAACGTGCTGCCCAACGCGCAGGGCAACGCCCTCGCCCGGCAGACCCTCCGAGGCGCGGCCGGCCGGAGCCTTTGGTACCAGACCTTCCAGCAACTGCCCTACCTGGCCGAGGCCATGATTCCGGGCAACGAGGAGGTCTGGTTGCGCACCTTCCTGCGCTTCGCCGACGGGCGGCCGTTTCCCGACGAAACCCTCGCCGAGTACGTGCGCACGTTCCGGATTCCGGGCACACCCCGCACCTCGGCCAGCTACTACCGCACCCTGAAGGCCGACATGACCCGCTGGCAGGGCCTGGCGGGGCGGGGTTTCGGGGTGCCGGGGCTGGTGCTGCACGGCACCGCCGACCCGGTCATCGTGCCGACGTACTTCGTCGGGGCCGAAGCCTGTTTTTCGCAATTCAAAATCGTTTCGTTGGAAGGCGCCGGGCATTTTCTGATGGAAGAACGCCCCGAAGCCGTGGGGCGGGCGCTGGGGGAATGGCTGGGGGAAGCGCAGAGCGTAGAGCGATGAGAGAAAAGAGAAAATTCTGCCTTACCACCTTATCTCTCATCGCTCTACGCTCTGCTCTCTACTCTCTACTCTCATCTCTTTTCACTCCCAATGCCCCTCCCCCTCTCCGGCCTCCGCATCCTCGACCTCACCCGCCTGCTGCCCGGTCCGCTGGGCACGATGCTCCTTGCCGACTGGGGCGCGGACGTGCTCAAAATCGAACACCCCGACCAACCCGACCCCGTGCGGGGGTTTCCGCCGTTCGTGAGGGGCGAATCAGCCCACTACCTGAGTTTCAACCGGAACAAACGACTGCTCCGCCTCGACTACACGAGCGAGGCGGGCAAGGCCGAATTTCTGGAGTTGGTGAAAACCGCCGACGCCGTGGTGGAGCAGTTCCGGCCCGGCTACCTCGCTAAACTGGGGCTGGGCTACGCGGCGGCGCGGGCGGTCAACGAGCGGATTATCTACGTGTCGGTGACGGGCTACGGGCAAACCGGCCCCTACGCCCACCGCGCCGGGCACGACGTGAATTACCTCGGCCTGGCGGGTGTGCTGGGCCTGACCGGCCCGCCCGACGGGCTGCCCGAACTGCCCGGCGTGCAACTGGCCGACATTGCGGGCGGATCGTACCTGACCGTCATCGCCCTGCTTACGGCGCTGTACGCCCGCCAGCAAACCGGCCTCGGCCAGCACGTTGACGTTTCGATGACCGATGGCGTAATGCCCCTGCTCGCGGTGCCCTTCGCGCAGTGGGCGGCCACGGGGCAGGTGCCCCACCGGGGCCAAATGCCGCTGTCGGGCGGGCTGGTCAACTACGGCGTGATGCCCTGCGCCGACGGGGGCCACGTGGCCCTGGGTACGCTGGAGCCAAAATTCTGGCAGCGGTTCTGCGAAAAAGTCGGGCGGCCTGACTGGCTGGCCTTTCTTTTTCCGAAAAACGAAGAGGAATTGCTGCGGGGAAAAAGGGAAGTCGCCGCGCTGTTTGTGACCAAAACCCGCACCGAATGGACGGCCTTCGGCCAGGAGCACGACCTGCCGATTACGCCGATTCTGGACGTGAACGAACTCGAAACCGACCCGCACGTGCAGGCCCGCGGAATGGTCGTGGAAGTGGGCGGCCTGAAGCAACTCGCCGCCCCGCTGAAATTTTCGGCTTCCGAACCGCCGACGTACCGACCCGCGCCGAAATGATTGCGGATTTCGGATTGGGGATTGCGGATTTGAAAAGGCGGAATTTGGATTTTAATCCGCAATCCCCAATCCGAAATCCGCAATCAGTCCACGCCCAGCACCACCGCGAATTTTTTCCGCCCCAGCACCCGCATCGACATGGTCAGGAAGTCGGCGTAGGTGGCGGCGCTGATTTCCTTGAAGGCTTCGCCGGAGAGTTCGCTGTATTCCCAGCCGGGCACGCAGGCTTTTAGCTGCGCGGCGTACTGGTCAAGGGCCTTGAGGGCGTCTTCTTTTTTGGTGAATTCGGCCAGCGTGGCGTTGAGTTTCGTTTTGTTCAGGTCGTAGTCGCGCACGATGTCGGTGGATTTGCCCGGCACTACCTCGTACTTCGACTGGTAGGTTTCGACCAGGCCGGTTTTCTTGTCGGTTTTGGTTTTCTTCCCCTGCAACCGGTTGAAATCGAGGCGGCTTTGGGCCATGAGGTAGGTGATTTTTTGGCATAAATCGGCATTGGCGGCGGGCACGACGGCACTGGCCGGGAGCAGAAATTTCCTGACCTTGTACGGCCCGACCTTCTGGGCATCGGCGGAGGTGAGCAGCAGCGTGTACGTGCCCGAAGCGGGCACTTCAAACTGGAAGACGGTTTTGCTCAGTACGTTGTCGAAGTGCAGCGAATCGTAGCCGAACACGGCCTTGCCGCTGCCGCCGAACTCTTTGGGCGGTTCCAGGCCCAGCATCACCCGGTAGGCTTCGGAGGCGTACTCCACCAGCAGCAAATCGCCCTGCCGGAGGGTGAGGGAGTAGCGGTCGAAGTAGCGCTTCTGCCCTTCGGCGCTCGTGTTGACGGGGTCGGTGGCCGTCAGTTCCGACTGCACGAAGTCCGTGACCACGGGCAGGCCTTCGGCCAGTTGGGTGCGGTCGAGGTCGGTGGCGAGCGCGGGGGCTTTGGCGACGGTTTTTTTGGCCGTCGTTTTGGCTTTCGGAACGGGTTTCTTGGGCCTGGCTTTCTGGGCGAAACTGCCTCCCGCGAGCAGGCAGGCCAGGAAGAGGAATAAAAAATAACGCATGAACGTAAGGCTGGGAAGGTTAAGGCCGTAGAGGGGGACGAAAACGCCCGGCGGGAAGGGCGTTGGCGCGTGTGCCGCCTCCGAACTTTCCAAAGTTACAACGGAACCAGCACGTTGCCACGCAGGATGGGCAGCACGTCGTACAAATCGGGCTGGAGGCAGTAGGCGATGTCTTTGTGAATGCCCAGCCGCTGGAGCCGCCGCACGTGCGAGGAGTTGGCCACGTACCCGAGCAAATCGCCTTTGGCCTGCTGGTACTGCCGCAGGGCCATGAGGGCGGAGTCTTCCAAAATCAAAAAATCTTCCTGCAACCGCTCCAGGAGCGCCCCGGCGAAGAGCGTGTCTTCGAGGTTGGGCTTGCCCTTCCAGCCCGCGCAGAGCACGAGCACGTCGTACTGCTGCCCCCGGAGGTAGCTGGCGAGGGTACCGAGGTTGAGAAATGCCCCGACGAGCACCTTCACCGCCTCCCGCGAGCGGGTGATGGCCAGCGTGCCGTTGGTGGTGGTCACGACGATGGTCGCCCCGGCCACCCGGGGGGCCATGTAGCTGAAGGGCGAATTGTCGAGTTCGAAGCCTTCGGGTTTCAGGCCGTCGCGTTCGGCGGCGGTGAGGTAGCCTTGTTCCTGGTAGCGGCGGCATTCGTCGAGCGTGGCCACGGGCAGGATTTTCGCCACGCCGTGGGCAAAGCCCGTCACCATGCACGAAGTCGCCCGGAAAATATCCACGACAACGACGATGGAATTTTCAATGCGGTGGAGGTGGAGGAGTTCGGGGGTGAGGCAGACGTCGATTTGTTTCAAAGGGGTAAGGAATAAGGAATAAGGTGTAAGTGAACGCCGTTTCGTTACCTCAGCGAATTGATCAAGCCCAGGATAATTTTGGACAGTTCTTCCGTTTTTTGGATAAAATCCGATTTTTGCTTTTCGGTGAGGTAACCAATTCGGGCCGCGAGGTAGCTCATTGATTTGACTTCGTTGCAAGAGGTGCGGGCGAAGTTTAAAAAGCGAATGAAATCGGCATTACTGCCCCGGTCGAAGCCCTCGGAGATGTTGTTCGACACGGAAATGGCCGCTCCCCAGACTTGGTTTTTAAACGTGAAATCCTTGACGTGTTCGTAGGTAAAAAACACGTCTACGCCCAAATCCTGGGCCTTTTGCCAGGCAATCAAGTCTTCAAATCTCCGGACCGCCATTGGTTTGTCTGTTCCTTACACCTTATTCCTTACAACCTTATTCCTCACTTCACAAACGGCATTTTCACCACCACCGCCTTTAGGTATTTGTTGCGAATGTTCACGTAAATCTCCGTCCCTGGCTTGCTGAAGCCGACTTGCACGTAGCCCATGCCAATGCCCTTGCCCAGGCTCGGCGACTGGGTTCCGGAGGTCACTTCGCCGACGATGTTGCCCGTGGCGTCCATGATTTCGTAGTGTTGGCGGGGAATGCCCCGGTCCACCATCTCGAAGCCGACGAGCTTGCGGGCCACGCCGTTTTCCTTCAGTTGGCGGTGAAAATCACTGTAAATGAAGTTTTTGGTAAATTTCGTAATCCACCCCAGGCCCGCTTCGATGGGCGAGGTGGTGTCGTCGATGTCGTGGCCGTAGAGGCAGTAGCCCATTTCGGTGCGGAGCGTGTCGCGGGCACCCAACCCGGCGGGCACGATGCCAAACTCGGCCCCGGCCTCGAAAATCGCCTTCCACACCGTCCCGGCGTGCTCGTTTGGCACGTACACCTCGAAGCCCCCCGCGCCGGTGTAGCCCGTGGCCGACACGAGCACGTCGGGCACGCCCGCCACGGCGCCGACGGCGAAGGTGTAGTAGGCCATGCCGCTCAGGTCGAGGTCGGTGAGTTTCTGGAGCGTGGGCAGGGCCTTCGGCCCCTGCACGGCGAAGAGGCAGAGGCCGTCGCTGAGGTTTTGCAACTCGGCCCCGACGGTGTTGTGGCGGGTGAGCCAGTCCCAGTCTTTTTGAATGTTCGAGGCGTTGACCACCAGGAAGTACTCCGTGGCGCTGCGGCGGTACACGAGCAGGTCGTCGACGATGCCGCCGCGGTCGTTGGTCAGGCAGGAATACTGCACCTTGCCGTCGTGGAGGGCGGCCACGTCGTTGGTCGTGACGAGTTGGAGCAGGTCGAGGGCTTTTTCGCCCCGCACGACGAACTCGCCCATGTGCGAGACGTCGAACACGCCGACGCCGTTGCGCACGGCCAAGTGTTCCTGGATGAGGCCGCCGTACTGGACGGGCATTTCAAACCCCGCAAACGGCACCATTTTGCCGCCCAGGGAAACATGAAGGTCGTGGAGGGGAGTGCGTTTGAGTTCGCTCATGAAGTGAAAAAAGGTGCCGCGAAACTACGCAGAAACGGCGGTTTTTCACTCAAACAGCAGTGACACCAGCTCGGCCACGCAGACGGGTTTTTCGCTCCCCTCGCGTTCGAACACGGCGTTGAGCGTCAGGCGGACACCGTGGTTCGGAAAATTTTCGACCTCCCCCAGCGTGGCCCGCATCCGCACCCGCGCCCCGGCGGGCACGGCGTCGGTGAACCGCACTTTGTTGGTGCCGTAGTTGACGCCCATCTTCACCGATTCAACCCGGAACAACTCGGCCATGAACTGCGGCGCGAGCGAGAGCGTCAGGAAGCCGTGGGCAATCGGCCCGCCGAAGGGCGAGAACTGCGTGGCTCTCTCCACGTCCACGTGGATCCACTGGTGGTCGCCGGTGGCTTCGGCGAATTGGTCAATCCTGGCCTGCGTGATGGTCACGTAGCCGGTTGCGCCGAGGTCCTGGCCAACGGCGGTTTTGAGGGCGGCGAGGGTGGGGAAAGTGGTCATGGGAGGTTTTAAAGAATGCTCAATGTTCAATGCCCAATGTTCAATTTTCAATGGTCAAAACTGACTCTCGATTCATTGAAAATTGAACATTGATCATTCCCCTGCATTTCTACTGCGACCATTCCGTCGGCTGGCGGTCCCAGCGGTGAGCCTTGAGTTCGGCGAGGAGTTCGGTAGGCAGTAACCGGCCGTCGGAGGCGGCCATGTTGGCTTCCACGTTGCGCACCTTGCGCATGCCGGGGATGATGGTGCCCACGTCGGGGTTGGCCAGGATAAACCGCAGGGCCAGTTCGGGCATGGTCATGCCGTCGGGGATGAGCGGGCGCAGGGCCTCGGCGCGGTCCACACTGGCGCTGAGGTTTTCGGGCACGAAGTACGTCGAGCGCCAGTCGTCGGCGGGAAACGTCGTTTCTCTGGTTAACGTACCCGTCAGCGTCCCCTCGTCAAACGGCACGCGGGCGATGACGCCGACGTTGAGTTCGCGGCAGAGCGGGAAGAGTTCGTCTTCGGGGGCTTGATCGAAAATGTTGTAAATCACCTGCACCGCCGAAATGTGCCCCGTGCGGAGGGTGTTGAGCACGTTTTCGGGTTCCCAGCGGTTCACGCTCACGCCCCAGTGGGCCACCTTGCCCTGCTCGGTGAGTTTGACCACGGCCTCCTGCCACTCATCGTGGTTGGCCCAGTCGTCTTCCCAGACGTGGAACTGCTGCAAATCAATCCGCTCGACGCTGAGGTTCCGGAGGCTTTTCTCGGTGTATTCCACGATGTGGTCGGCGGGGAAGCAATCCTCCAGCCGGAAGCCCCGCCGTGAGGGCCATTTGAAATTTTTAGGCGGAATCTTCGTGGCGACGTACAACTTCTGGTCGGCGTGCCGCCGGAGCAGTTCGCCCAACACCCGCTCGCTGCGGCCTTCCCCGTAGCCCCAGGCCGTGTCAAAAAAGTTACAGCCCAGGCTGACCGCGCGGTCGAGGGCACGGGTGTACTCGTCGGCGTCAGAGCCGGTCCATCCGGCCAGGCCCCACATGCCGTAGCCCATTTCGCTGACTTGCCAGGCCGTTCTGCCGAAGGTTCGGTATTGCATTTGTGAGAAGTAAGATGTGAGATGTAAGATGTTTTTGGGTGGTTGTCTGAATCGCAGCGGCGAACCGTCAGGATGGCCAGGATGTGAGGATAGGCAGGATGTTGACTCCAGTTTTTGCATTTCATCCTGTAAATCCCAACATCCTAGTCATCCTGACGGTTCGCCGCTGCGATTCAGACAACCACCACCGCCTTCCCAATCACCTTCCGCTCCAGCATGTCGCGCAGGGCTTTTGAAGCGTCCGCCAGGGAATACGTACCGTGGAGATGCTGGGAAAGCTTTCCTTCGCGGATAAAGCCCAGAATTTCCCGAAAATTACCCAGGCTCTCCCCCGGTTCGAGGGTGGCAAACTGCCCCCAGAACACGCCCACCAGCGCGCAGCCCTTGAGCAGCACGAGGTTGACCGGGAGTTTCGGAATCTCGCCCGCCGCGAAACCCACCACCAGGTACCGCCCCCGCCAGGCCATACTCCGCAGGGCCGGTTCGGTGAAGCGGTCGCCGACGGGGTCGTAGCACACGTCCACGCCCTTGCCGTTGGTGAGTTGCCTGACGCGCTCGCGGAGGTCTTCGGTTTCGTAGTTGATGGTTTCATCGGCCCCCAACTGGCGGCACACGGCCAGTTTCTCTTCGCTCGACGCGGCGGCGATGACGGTTGCGCCCATCAGTTTGCCCAGTTGCACGGCGGCCAGCCCCACGCCCCCGGCGGCCCCGAGCACGAGCAGGGTTTCGCCCGGTTGCAACGCCGCCCGCTGCTTGAGCGCGTGGTACGAGGTGCCGTAGGTGTACATGACCGACGCGGCGGTGACGAAATCCATGCCGTCGGGCATGGGGAGCGTTTTCGTCGCTTCGCCGAGGACGTTTTCGGCAAACCCGCCCCATCCCGTGAGCGAAAACACCCGGTCGCCGGGCTTGAGGTGCGTGACGCCCTCGCCCACCTCGGCCACCACGCCCGCCACCTCGCCCCCCGGCGCGAAGGGCAGCGGGGGTTTGAACTGGTACTTTCCTTCGATGAGGAGGGTATCGGGAAAATTGACGCCGCAGGCCCGCACGTCAATCAGCACCTGACCTTTGCCGGGCGTGGGGGGGTCAATTTCTTGTAAAACGAGGGTTTCCGGCGGGCCGAAACGTTGGCAGAGCAGGGCTTTCATCCGTCAAACGTGGTTTGGAAGTTCGCCAAAAGAAAGCCCGTCCCGAACGTTCGGGACGGGCTGCATGGCAATCAGGCTGGCTCAGAGGTGTGCATTTTGGTCTTTCTCCACCTTCAGCAGTTCACTGGGGCTGTTGAGGTTGCTGTGGCGGCGGCTGTAGGCGAAGTACACGATGACGCCGATGGTACACCAGATAACGAAGGAGATTTTCGTGTCCGTCCGGAGGTTGTACATCAGGTACAGGTTGGCCAGGATGCCCAGCGTGGCCACCACGGGCAGGGCGGGGGTGCGGTAGGGGCGCTCCAGGTTGGGTTCGCGCACGCGCAGCAGCCACACGGCCCCGCAAATCATGGCGAAGGCCAGCAGCGTGCCCGAAGAGCACAGTTCCGAAACTTTGTCGATGGGTGTGAGCGCCGCCACCACCGAGACGATGAGGCCCACGAGAATGGTGCTTTTCCACGGGGTGCGGAATTCGGGGTGAATCTGGCGGAAAAAACCGGGCAGCAGGCCGTCTTTGGCCATGCCGAGGAAAATGCGCGTCTGCCCGAGCATCATCACGAGCATCACCGAGGTGAGGCCCGCGATGGCCGCGATGGTGATGAGGTACACGGCCCAGGTGAGGCCCTGGTCGGCGAAGGCCTGGGCGACGGGGGCTTTCAAATCGAGCGAATCGAAGCGCACCATGCCCGTCAGCACCAGCGACACGAGGATGTAGAGCAGCGTGCAGATGATGAGCGAGGCGATGATGGCGAAGGGGACGTCTTTCTTGGGGTTGATGGCTTCGCCGGCCTGGGTCGAAACGGCGTCGAAGCCGATGTAAGCGAAAAACACGATGCTGGCCGCCGTGACGATTCCCCTGAAGCCGTAGTGCTGCTGGCCGTCTTCGTCGATGACCGGGTCGGGAATGAAGGGTGTCCAGTTGGCCACGTCCACGAAAAAGGCCCCGGCGATGATGACGAAAATCACGACCGAGACCTTCATGATGACGATGAGGTTGTTGGTGCTGGCGGCTTCCTTGATGCCTTTCACGAGGATGTACGTGACCACGAGCACAATGAAAAACGCGGGAAGGTTGACGGCGAACGTGAAGTCGGGGATGACTTCGCCCGCCTGCCGGAGTTTTTCGGCTTTTTCCTGAGCCGTCACGGGGTCGTTCATCAGCCAGAGCGGCGGGTGGATGCCGAGCAGGTGCAGAAGTTTTTCAAAATACCCTGACCAGCTCACGGCCACGGTGGTGGCCCCCATCATGTATTCGAGAATAAGGTTCCAGCCAATCAGCCAGGCGAACAACTCGCCCACGGTGCCGTAGGAGTAGGCGTAGGCTGAGCCTTCGACGGGCAGGATGGAGGCGAACTCGGCGTAGCAGAGGGCGGCAAACGTACACGCCACGCCCGCCAGCACGAACGACAGGGCCAGGGCCGGCCCCGCCCACTGGTTGGCGGCGATGCCCGTCAGCACGAAAATGCCCCCACCGATGACGGCCCCGATGCCCAGCGAAGTAAGCCCCCAGCGGCTCAAGACGCGCTTCAACTGGCTGTTTTTGACGTCGGCTTCGTAGGCCGCGAGCGGTTTTTTCCGCCAAACACTTTGATTCATGCTCAGGAGGTTAAAGATTTTTCAGAAGGCAACGAAGCGGTTTACGGAAGATTGTTTGGGAAAACGTGCTTTAAAACTACGCAGGGTTTGGTGTTAAAGCGCGAATGCAGTGAAAAAAGTAAAAACCGCAGCGGCGGACCGCAAGAAATAAGGAATGAAAAAGGCAGAAGGCACGAAAGCCAGTCATTTTGCCTTTTTTCATTCCTTATTTCTTGTTTTTACTTCTGATTTGTTGGTTAAATCTGAGGCTTCACCCGGCCCTTCGGCGTGGCAATGCTCGCCGGAGCGCCGTCGGTGTCGGCGATGGTGCCTTTCGTGGCCTGCTCGCGGGTCAGGGCATCCACGACGATGGGCGTGGCCACGAACAGCGACGAGTAGGTACCCACGATGACCCCGATGAGCATCGCGAACGAGAAGCCCCGGATGGTTTCGCCGCCGAAAATGAACAGCACAATCAGCACGAGCATCGTCGAAAGACCCGTCACCGCCGTGCGGCTCAGCGTGCTGTTGAGGGCGTTGTTGATGATGGCCGGGATGCTTTCGCGCCGCTGGCGGTTGTCGCGCAGGTACTCGCGCACCCGGTCAAACACCACGACGGTGTCGTTCATCGAGTAACCCATGATGGTGAGCAACGCCCCCACGAAGGCCTGATCGATGTCGAGGTTGAACGGCAGCAGGCCGTTGAACACCGAAAACACGGCCAGAATCATCAACACGTCGTGCGTGACGGCCACGATGGCCCCGTACACGAAGGCGATTTTCCGGAACCGCACGAAAATGTACGCCGCCACGACCAGGATGCCCAGCAGCACGGCCTTGAGCGACGACCAGATCATGTCGTCGGCGATGGTCGGCCCGACTTTCGACGAACTCAGCACCTCCAGCTGCCCGCCGCCTACTTTCGCCAGGCCCTCGCGCAGTTTGGCTTCGGCCTGCTTGTCGGCTTCGGGGGTGGTTTGGTCCACGAGGTAGTCAGTCGTGATGCGGAGTTGCTCCACGCCGAGGTTGCCGTAAGTTTTCACCTCGGGGGCACGACCGAACGAGGCCGTCAGGGCGTTGCGGGCGTCGTCGGTGCTGACGCCTTTTTCAAAGCGCACCACGTAGGTCCGGCCGCCTTTGAAATCCACGCCGAGGCCGAAGCCTTTCAACAAAATCGACACGATCCCCGCCCCGATGATGACCGCCGAGATGGTGTAGTACAACCGGCGTTTCGACACGAAATCGAAGGACGAATCCTTGAACAAATTCTTCGTCAGCGGCGAGAAAAACTCGATTTTCCGTCCGTTGCGGGTCCAGAGTTCGAGAATCACCCGGCTGATGAAAATGGCCGCGAACAACGAGGTAAAAATCCCGATGACGAGCGTCACGGCGAAGCCCAGAATCAGGCCAGTGCCAAACAACAGCAGAATCAGACCTGACAAAAACGTGGTGGCGTTGGAGTCGAGGATGGACGAATACGCGTTGCGGAAGCCGTCGGCGATGGCCTGCGAGAGGGGTTTCCCCAGGTTGAGTTCTTCTTTAATGCGCTCGAAAATCAGCACGTTCGCGTCCACGGCCATCCCGATGGTGAGCACGATGCCGGCGATGCCCGGCAGGGTCAGCGTGGCTTTCAGCGAGGCCATGATGCCCATCAGGAAAAACAGGTTGATGAGCAGGGCGAGATCGGCCACTAGTCCGGCGCGGTTGTAGTAGGCGAGCATGAACACAAGTACGATGATCAGACCCACCACCGACGAAATTACGCCGGAGTTGACGGCTTCCGAACCGAGCGTCGAACCCACTACGGCTTCCTCGACGATGCTCGTCGGGGCGGGGAGTTTTCCGGCCTTGAGCACGTTGGCGAGGTCCTTGCCTTGTTCAATCGTAAAATTGCCCGTGATGCTGGAGCGGCCGTTGGGGATTTCGCCGTTCACGACCGGGGCCGAGTACACCGTGTTGTCGAGCAGAATCGCGATGCGCTTGTTCACGTTGGCGGCGGTGAGGGCCTTCCACTTGCGGGCACCTTCGGCGTTCATCGCCATCGACACTTCCACGCCGCCCCGGCCCGTCTGGTCGATGTCCTGCTGGGCGTCGGTGATGACGTCGCCCTCGAGGGGGGCTTTGCCGCCGGGGCCGCGCTTGATGGCCGTCAGGGTGAGCAACTCCTGCTTATTCTGGGCCGTGACCCGTTCGAGGTTGTACACGAAATGCAGGTCCTGCGGGAACATGCCGCGCACTTCGGGGCGGCGCAGGATTTCACCCACCTGGGCGGTGTCTTTCACGTACACGCCCATGCCCTGACCCGTAAACTGGAACAGCCGGGCCAACGCCGACTGGGCCGTGGCCGAAGCCGCCGTGTCTTTTTTGGCCGAATCGGCGGGAGCTTTCTGGCCCAGGGCGGCGGCGAGGCCGGATGTGGCTTTGCCGGTGTCGGCGTTGGCCGTGCCGGTGCTTCCAGCGCTCGTCACGCTGGCCTTGCGGGCTTTTTCCTGATCTTCGAGGTAGCGGGCGAGTTGGTCGAACGAGGAGGCGTATTCCTGAAATTCGTACACTTCGGCGAATTCCAGCTTGGCCGCGCCCGAAAGCAGCTTGCGCACGCGCTCAGGATTGTCAACGCCCGCCAATTCGACCTGAATCCGGCCCGTGCCGGGAATGCGCTGGAGGTTGGGGTTCGACACGCCGAACTTGTCCACCCGCTGCTGAATCACCTGGAAGGCGCGGTCGGTGGCCCCGTCCACTTCCTCCTGGATCATTTTGATGACCTGAGCATCCGTGGAACGGGCATTGATTTTACCCCGGTTGGTCGAGTTGGCAAAAATGGAGGCCAAGCTTTTGCCGGGGGCCACTTCGCGGAAATTGCTGGCAAAAGCCTGCACGAAGTTGCCCTGCGAACTCGACTGCCCGGCGACGGTCATGTCGAGGGCCTTGCGGAACTGCGGGTTGGCGCTCTGCCCGGCCAGCGACTTGATGATTTCCACCGGCGACACTTCGAGCATGACGTGCATCCCGCCCTGGAGGTCGAGGCCGAGGTTTAGTTCGTTTTCGGTCACGTCCTTGAGCGTGCTGCCGAGGTACACCGGCTCGTTCCAGAGCGAATCGATGTAGCGTTGGCGCTTGGCCAGATCCACCTTGCCCGTGCGGGCGTCGGTGGCAAATTCGGTCGCTTTTTGCTTGTAGCTGCGCGACACGAACGTAAACGACAGGTAGTAGAGGCACAGCAGGCCAATGATCCCCGTCAGGGTGAGAACGACGGTTTTGTTTTGCATTTTTTTGTCTGAACCTCGATTCGCAGGATTTTAGGATGGCCAGGATTACCACTGAAACCACCGGAAGCCTGCTCTTTCAAGCATTCAAAAAATAGTGAGAAACGAGAAAGTTTAAGGGAAGCGGATGTACAGAACCCATCATGGAAATCGTAAAATCCCACGAATCACGGTTCAGACAGAACTACGGCGCGTTGACAACGATGAAGTGCCGGAACAGCACCTGAAAATAGGAAAGCAGAACGGGCGCGCGGGGGGCCGGAGGGAGGAGGTTCTTGACCCGCTGGAGCGCAAACGTGACCGGCGGCAGCAGCACAAAATCCTGCGCGAAGTGCAGCACCACCGGCGAAACCGTGGCCATGGGCGAAAGCGCGCTGACGACCGTTTGGTGCGAATCGGCTTTGCCCGAACCCTTCGCGGGTTGCTCAGTGGCCGCTTTTGCCTTCGGTGCGGCGACCGTCACCGCTCGCTGGCTCCACACGGACACCAGCAGCAACGAAGCCATCAGCCAAAGGCTCAAGAACTGAACAAAGCGCGGCGCGTTTTTCATAAGCGGCTACAAAACTAACCGGATTTTGTCATAGTTCCGCGTTCGGTTTAGAGTTTAGGGTTCCGAGTTTAGAGTTGCATTAACTCTAAACTCGGAACCCTAAACTCTAAACTCACTCCAAATACTCCCGCTTCTCGACCCGCCCCGTGTACAGTTTGTAACCGTTGGCCGTTTTTCGCAGCAGCCCGAACACCGTCGCCCGCACGTCGCGGAAAGGCGCTCCGCCGGTTCGGCGGGCGGTCAACGTGGCGCGCACTTCGACGCCGTCGGGCGTGACCCGACCGGGCTGTGCGTCTTCGAGTTCGTAGCGCAGGTCGTACTGCTCGAAGAGCGACTTGCCGAGTTGTTCGGCCTGCTGGCGAAACGGGCTGGCCGGGTCGAGGGTGGTGAGCGCAGCGGGCAGGTCTTCGCTTTCCAGCGCCCGCACGGCCAGCTCCATCAAGTTTCTGATTTCCAGTTCATCCTGCGGGCTGACGGACTGGCCCCGCGCGCCGCTCACTAACCCGAACAGCAGCAATCCAACGACGAGTACGTTTTTCATGGAATGATTCTTTCCCGGCAAAAATGCCAACTTTGCCCAACCATCGACTGATCACTAACGACTTTATTCATGTACGGCACGAACCTCGACGAATTCATCCGCCTGGCCCTCGAAGAAGACGTCGGCGACGGCGACCACACTTCACTGGCGACCATCCCGCCCGACGCTCCCGGCCGCGCCCGGCTGCTGGTGAAGGAGGCGGGCATTCTGGCGGGCGTGCAGGTGGCCGTGCGGATTTTCGCCCAGGTGGACGCCGAACTCGCCGTCGGGGTCTTGCTGACCGACGGAACCGCGATTCAACCCGGCGACATCGTGTTGACGGTCGAAGGCCGGGCGCAGTCCATCCTGAAGGCAGAACGGCTGGTGCTCAACTGCATGCAGCGGATGAGCGGCATCGCCACCTACACGCGCAGCCTCGTGAACCTGCTCGATGGCCTGCCGACCAAACTCCTCGACACGCGCAAGACGACGCCCAATTTTCGGATTTGCGAAAAAATGGCGACCGTCATCGGCGGGGCCGTCAACCACCGCTATGCGCTCTACGACCAGATTCTCATCAAAGACAATCACGTCGATTACGCGGGCGGCATTGAAGCCGCGCTGACGAAGGCCAACGACTACCTCCGGGCCACGGGCCGCGACTTGCTGATTGAAATCGAGGTGCGAAACTTAGCCGAACTCGACGCCGTTCTGCAAACAGCCGAAACCCAGCGCGTGGACCGCATCATGCTCGACAATTTCGATTTGGAAAACTTGCGCGAAGCCGTCCGCCGCGTCGCCGGGCGTTACCCGACCGAGGCCTCCGGGGGCATCACCGAAACCACCCTCCGGGCTTACGCCGAGTGCGGCGTGGATTTCATCTCGGTCGGCGCGCTGACGCACCGCGTGGACAGTTTGGATTTGAGTTTGAAGGCGTACTAAACCCACTTTTGCATGAAACGCAACGTGTATTTCTCCATCCGGCGCGGCGAAAACCAGTACGTCGCTGAGTGCGTCGATTTGCCCATCGTTACCCAGGCGCTGACGTTGGATGAATTGGCCGAAAACATCAAGGAAGCGGTTGAATTGCATCTGGAAGGCGAAGATTTAGCGGAATTGGGCTTCACGGCAAAGCCTTCAATCGTCGCCAATCTGGAATTGACACTTCCTGAGTATGCCTAAACTTCGTCCACTTTCCGGCCAAGACTTGGTGAAAATTTTCGCCTTGCTTGGCTTCGTAGTGCATTCTCAGAAAGGGAGTCATACAAAGTTGATTCGTCAAACGCCGAATGGCAGGCAACCACTCACTATTCCGAATCACAAAGAAATCGACACCGGAACGTTGAGGGCCATTTTTCGCCAAGCCTCGGCTTTCATCCCCGAAAATGACCTGTGGCCGTATTTCTACACCGAAAACTGATAACCGAACGAATGCCACTCACCATCCCCTTAACCATCGAGCAGGAAGTCGCCCAAATCGGCTACGTGAGCCGCTCGGTGCCCCGCGACCTCGATTTGAAGGAAGAAATCCGCCGGATGAAGGCCGAAAAAAACGCCGTCATCCTGGCCCACTACTACGTCGACGGCGACATCCAGGACCTGGCCGATTACGTCGGCGACAGCCTCGGCCTCAGCCAGGCCGCCGAGAAAACCACCGCCGACCTCATCGTGTTCTGCGGCGTCCACTTCATGGGCGAAACGGCCAAGATTCTGAACCCCGACAAAAAAGTCATCATCCCTGACTTCAACGCGGGCTGTTCGCTGGCTGACGCCGCCCCCAGGGAAGAATTCGCCGCCTTCAAAGCCCAGTACCCCGACGCCGTCGTGGTGAGCTACATCAACTGCTCCGCCGACGTCAAGGCCATGACCGACATCATCTGCACCTCGTCCAACGCGGTGAAGGTGGTCGAAAGCATTCCGAAAGACCGGCGCATCATCTTTGCCCCCGACGCCAACCTGGGCCGGTACGTGGCCAAGAAAACGGGCCGCGACCTGATTCTCTGGGAAGGTGCCTGCATCGTCCACATCGACATTTCGCGGGAAAAACTGGCGAAACTCCGGACCGAAAACCCGGCCGCCCTGCTCATTGCCCACCCCGAATGCAAGGAAGACATCCTGCTCCAGGCCGATTTCGTGGGCAGCACCACGGGCCTGCTGAACTTCGTCAGCGAATCCGAAAATAGCGAGTTCATCGTGGCCACCGAAGCGGGCATTCTGCACAAAATGAAGCAGCAGAACCCCACGAAGCGCATCATCCCGGCCCCGTCGAACGAGCGCAACACCTGCGCGTGCAGTGAGTGCCCGTACATGAAAATGAACACGCTCGAAAAGCTCTACAACTGCATGTTTTACGAACTGCCGGAGATTCAGGTGCCCGAAGAAACCCGCATTCCGGCGCTGAAGGCGGTGAAGGCGATGCTGGAAATCAGCAAATAATCGTAGGGGCAACCCTTGCGGTTGCCCTGGGTGGCCTGCCAACGCCGCCACGGGCAACTGCAAGGGTTGCCCCTACGATAACCACGAAGGCAGGCGGTTTTTCCGCCCTGCCTTCGTGGTTTTTCGTTTCTTTGTTTTTCGTTTCCGACTTCTCAACCGTTGAACGCCGATGAACCAATCCGCAACCCCGACCGCAACCCCATCCGTCGAAATGCCCCGCATGAACACCCCCTGGGTGGAATCGCCTTTTTTCGAGAAAGAACTCCGACAGGCGGGCCTCGATGCCCCAACCGAAGCGATGGTACGCCAGTACGCCGACCAGGGCTACCTGGTTTTCGACCCGCAGATTCCAGTGGAAATCATCGACGAAGCCCGTGAAAGCATGATTCCCCGGTTTGAAAAAGAGAACGCCACCCGCTTCCAGGACGTTTGGCGCGAGAACAAAGCCGTGCAGCAAATCGCCGCCGCACCCCGCGTGCTCGAAGTCCTCGAATTGCTGTACCACCGCGAGCCGATTCCGTTCCAGACCCTCAACTTCAATGTCGGCACCCAGCAGCGCACCCACTCCGACAGCATCCACTTCGACTCCGTGCCCCAGCGCTTCATGTGCGGCGTGTGGGTGGCCCTCGAAGACGTCACCGACGACAACGGCCCCCTGCACTACTACCCCGGCAGCCACAAATTCCCCGTGTACAACCTCGTGGACATCGGGTTGAAAGGCTCCGAAAGCAAGTCCATCCAGGACATGCTCCAGCGGTACTACGTCAAGTACGAAGATTTCATCGAAGCCTTCATCGCCGAGCAGGGCCTCCAGCGCCAGACGCTCAACATGAAAAAAGGCCAGGCCATCATCTGGGCGTCGAACCTGCTCCACGGCGGCGACAAAATCAAACGCCCCGGCAGCACCCGCCACAGCCAGGTGACGCACTACTACTTCGCCGACTGCGCCTACTACGCCCCCATGCTCACCGACATGGCCATCGAGCGGGTCAACATCCGCAAAATCACCAACATCGCCACCGGGCAGGAAATCCCCAGCCGCTACCTGGGCAAGGACATCGATCACGCCGGGTATTCGTACAAAATTGGCCTGCCCACCGAACTGCTGCGCAAGCTGTTTCCGGAAAGTCTGCGAAAAACCCTGAAAGGCCTCCTGCACCGGTAAGGAGTTGTGGGTTGACGGTTGTTCGTTTTCCATTGACCAAAAACTCCGTTTTCAACCAACAACCCCCAACCTATGAAAACCCGCCTCGAAGCCGTCCAGGGCGACATCACGAAGTTCGCCGTCGATGCCATCGTCAACGCCGCCAACTCTTCCCTCCTCGGCGGGGGCGGCGTGGACGGGGCCATTCACCGCGCGGGCGGCCCGGCGATTCTACAAGAATGCCGCCGCATCGGGGGCTGCCCCACGGGCGAGGCCGTCGTCACCACGGCGGGGCGGCTCCCCGCGAAAAAAGTCATTCACACCGTCGGGCCGGTGTGGCACGGCGGTACCCGGGGCGAGCCGGAACTGCTGGCGGCCTGCTACCGCAACAGCCTGCAACGCGCCCTCGAAAACGGCCTGCGGACGGTGGCCTTCCCCAACATCAGCACCGGCGTGTACGGCTACCCCAGGCACCTGGCCGCGCCCGTCGCCGTCGAAACGGTGCGGGAATTTCTGGCTCGGCACCCCGACGCCTTTGACCGCCAAGTGCCCTTGCGGGTGCTGTTCGTGTGTTTTGACGAAGAAAATTTGGAGATTTACCGAAACTTGCTGGCAACATCCTAACCCGGACGCTCCATGCCCAACACCCAGATTACCTCCTACGTCGTGTTTTATTCCTCGAACACGTTTCACCCGCGCATCTGGCTGAAACACAAGGACAAGTTCGTGGGCCAGGCCATTTTTCACCGCGACGGCGACCCCCTGCCCGCCGACAACCAGGCCAACAACCAGGTGAAGCTGCACTACCGCCTCGCCGATTTCCACAACATCCTCGACATGCTCCGCAACGAGCAGCCCGTGTACCTGATGTACAACGGCAGCGGCGGGGGCTTCGAGAATGCCCTGCTGACGGGGAGTGAGATGGTGGGGGAAGGGGAGTGACGCTTAACTTTGAATGCCATGACGACCGAAGAATTGGGATCAAAATACGAGCAACTTCCACCCCCCGAAAAAGAGGAGTTGGGAACGAAGCTCGATGAACTGCTTGCCCGCGTCAACCGTCGCAAACCGTTCGATTATCAGGAATACAGGCAGCGTCTGCTGAACCTGAAAACCTCCTGGACGGACGAAGAGGTTGACGAGTGGGGACGTGACCTTAACGCGGGTTGGAGTCAAGAGATGAAGTCGTTGCATCGAGCCGTTTAACTTTGCTTTACCATGACAACAACCTTCGATTTCAACACCCTCGACGAGCTAAACCCAGATTTCATTGAGCGGTTGAAGCAATTGTACGAGGGAAAATCGTGCGCTTCAAGCTGGCGGTGGAAGAAGAAACGTACCCGCTCAGCGAACTACTTCGGCGGATTGAAGACGTGGAGGCGGGAAGGAGTCTGGTTTCGTTCAGTGAGGAAGAATTCTCAAACGTAGTTCGGGAACTCACTGAAACGAAACCATGAGAGCCACCACATTTCACCAAAAAGAAAAAATTGTGGCTCGTCAAAAAATGCACTGCGGAAGCATATAAAATCAATGTACTAAATCAATCAGTCTCAATTATGGACGTCGCTCAATTTAATATCGTTTTCACTGTCTTTATTATAGTAAGCCTATGTTTACAATACATTTTCCATGACCTTCATAATAGAAATGATCTACCTAAAACAGGGCTTGAATCAAATTTGAATAAGTTTCAGTATAGAAAATACATTCATTTGCCGTTTCTTATTTTAAAGTCTAACAATATCTATGCGAAGATGTATCATGTGGTTGCACTATTACGAATAATTTTAATAGACTTGTTGCGTCCTCACCTTTAGGAGCTTAAGTAATAATTCCATAGACCT
>ERZ1066118.102-NODE-102-length-93229-cov-15.945929_pt1 | contig 93229 bp, 76 predicted proteins | sample MGYA00382765_ERZ1066118 | MGnify/ENA primary metagenome ERZ1066118 (study PRJEB33369, sample SAMEA5778348) | biofilm metagenome | biome: Industrial cooling water; feature: Water cooling tower basin; material: Biofilm | place: United Arab Emirates | collected...
CGCGAGTTGACCGATGGGCACGGCGTGCCGGTGGTCTACGACTCCGTGGGGAAGGACACGTTGATGGCTTCGCTCGACAGCCTCCAGGTTCGCGGCGCGCTGATCAGCAACGGCACCAGCTCCGGTCCGGTGGTCATCGACTCGCAACTGCTCGCCCGCAAGGGGTCCGTGTGGGTCACGCGGCCCGCGATGGTCCATTACGCCACGCCGCGGGCGAAGATGCTCGAGATGGCTGGCGAGCTCTTCGACCACGTGCTCGCCGGCCGCATCCGCGGCGAACCGCGTCAAGTCTTTGCGCTCGAGGAGGCGGCCTCCGCTCACCGCGCGCTCGAGGAGCGGCGCACGGTCGGCGCGACCGTGCTGGTGCCTTGACCCGCGCGCGTCCGGCGATGCAGCGGCTCCAGTCTCCAAGAGAAGACCGGTGCGCTTGATCGCCCGGAGCCGCGGTGTCGCGCGGCTGGACCGCGTGCGCGGCCTTTGGCCCGGCCTCGCCGTCTCCGGCCTGATCGCGATTGCCGCGTCGTCGGTCTCCGCGCATTACGGCGGACCACTGCTGCTGTACGCCCTGCTGTTCGGACTCGCGTTCCACTTCCTCGACACCGACCCGCGGTGCAGGCAAGGCCTCGACTTCGCTTCGCGAGCGCTGCTTCGCACGGGCGTCGCGCTGCTCGGTGCGCGCATCACGTTCTCGCAGATCGCCGAGCTTGGCGTCGCCGTGCCGCTGGTCGCGTTGTTGGGCGTGGTCACGACGATCGGGATCGGCGCCTTGCTGGCGCGGCGCTTCGGGTTGAGCGGCCGCTTCGGAATCCTCACCGGCGGCGCGGTGTCGATCTGCGGCGCGTCCGCGGCGTTGGCGATCGGCGCGGTCATACCGCGCGGCAAGGAGGCGGATCAGCAGGTGCTGTTGACCGTCGTGGGCGTCACTGCGCTGTCGACCTTCGCGATGGCAACCTACCCCATGCTGGTGAAGCTCGCCGCTTTCGATGACACCGCCGCGGGCGTCTTCCTCGGAGGCACGATCCACGATGTGGCGCAAGTCGTCGCCGCCGGATTGATCGTGTCGCCGCACGCCGGCGAGGTGGCGACCGTGGTCAAGCTGCTCCGCGTCGCGCTGCTGGTACCGACCGTGCTCGTCATCGGCGTCATGTACGGCCGCGGACCCGCAGCCGCCGATCGCGCCGCGCCACGGCCGCCGTTCCTGCCCTGGTTCATGGTCGCGTTCGTGGCGTTGGTGCTGCTGGGAAGCGTCGGCGGCATCCCGACGGAGGCGGCCTCGATGGCGTCCACCGCGTCCAAGCTCTGCCTGGTGGTCGCGATCGGCGCACTAGGCGTGAAGACGTCGTTGCAGGATCTCGCGACGCTGGGATGGAGGCCCATCGCGTTGCTCGTCGCCGAAACGGCATGGCTGGCGGCCCTGTTCTTCGCTTTCATCATGTTGTGGGAGCGCTTCGCCGTCTGAGGGAGGCAGGCTTCACTGACGAAACGCTCGACCCCGGACGCTTCAAGCGGATTCGCCTGACGAGTGGCAGTATCGGCCGGCGCCGTGTCGATCCCCGCGAGTCGGCGACGGGGTCGGATCTCTCGACTACCCGCGATGCCGCTCAACCAGCAAGTGCGGCAGATGGACCCCGGCGCACCGTCTTTTCAGGCGCTCTGATACTGAAACGAGGGAGAAACGGCGGGACGATGAACGGACCGCGACCAGACGCGTTCCGGAGCGAAGGAACCAGGACAAACCGTAGATGCGTGTCTGGCGGAAAGGGTGGGATTCGAACCCACGGTACCGGAGACCGGTACACCGGATTTCGAGTCCGGCGCATTCGACCACTCTGCCACCTTTCCGACGCGTTCTCGCGCAGCGGCAGGGCCGTGCGGCGATCGGCGTTGGCCGAAGCGCCGGATTATAGCAGCATGCACAATGCATTCTTGTGCCGCTGCCGACCAGAACGCCGATGAACGCGACCCCCCTCCCCGCCCCCGGCCCGAACGACGCGCTCATCGTCGTCGACGTCCAGAACGACTTCTGCAGCCATGGCCGCCTGGCCGTCCCGGACGGCGATGCGGTCGTCGCGCCCATCAACGCGGTCGCCCGCGCGTTCGAGGTCGTCGTGCTGACGCAGGACTGGCATCCGCCAGGCCACGCATCGTTCGCGACGTCGCACCCCGGAAGCGTGCCCTTCGGCACCACCACGCTTCCCTACGGCACCCAAGTCATGTGGCCCGACCACTGCGTCCAGGCCACACCCGGGGCCGACTTCCACCCGGCACTGGACATCCCGCACGCGCAGCTGGTCCTGCGCAAGGGGCACCATCCGGGCGTGGACAGTTATTCCGGCTTCATGGAAGCGGACCGGGCGACGCGCACCGGGCTGCACGGCTGGCTGAAGGAACGCGGCGTCGAGCGGGTCTATGTCGCGGGACTGGCGACGGACTTCTGCGTGGCCTGGACGGCCCTGGATGCACGGGCGCTGGGCTACGAAACCATCGTGCTGGAAGACGCCTGCCGCGCGATCGATGCGGATGGCTCGTTGGCGCGAGCCTGGAAGGAGATGGATGCGGCGGGCGTGCGGCGCGCGAAAACGCAAGACGTGCTGCGAACCGCGGCCCGTGCGACGGCCTGAGGGGGCGGCCGACGGCCGCACCACCTCGCCCCTTCAGCGGTTGGCCGTCAAGCGTTCCAAGCCGCCCAGGTACGGCCGCAGCGCCTGCGGCACCTCCACGCTGCCATCGGCCTGCTGGTAGTTCTCCAGCACCGCCACCAGCGTGCGGCCCACGGCCAGGCCGGAGCCATTGAGCGTGTGCACGAGTTCTGTCTTGCCCTGCGCGTTGCGCAGGCGCGCCTGCATGCGCCGCGCCTGGAAGGCCTCGCAGTTGCTGCAGGACGAAATCTCGCGGAAGGCTTGCTGCGCCGGCAGCCACACTTCGATGTCGTGCGTGCGCGCGGCGGAAAAGCCCATGTCGCCGGTGCACAGCGCCATGACGCGATACGGCAGCTCCAGCCGCTGCAGGATCGCTTCGGCATGCGCCGTCAGCTGCTCCAGCGCCTGCATGGACTGGTCCGGCGCCGTCACCCACACCAGCTCCACCTTGTCGAACTGGTGCTGGCGGATCATGCCCCGCGTGTCGCGCCCATGTGATCCGGCCTCACTGCGGAAGCACGGCGAATGCGCGGTGAAGCGAAGTGGCAGGGTCGCGGCGTCGAGGATATCGCCACGCACCTGGTTGGTCAGCGTGATCTCCGAGGTCGAGATCAGCCACATCGGGTCTTCGTCCTCGGCCCCGCCCTTCCTGACTGAGAACATGTCGTCGGAGAACTTGGGCAGCTGCCCGGTGCCCAACAGCGCCTGCGAATTCACCAAGTACGGTGTCCAGCACTCGGTATATCCATGCTCGCGCGTGTGCACGTCCAGCATGAACTGCGCGAGCGCGCGATGCAGCGACGCCATCGGCCCGCGCAGCAATGCGAACCGGGCACCGGACAGCTTGGCGGCCGCCTCGAAGTCCAAGCCCAGCGGCGCGCCGATATCGACGTGGTCGCGCGGCGCGAAGTCAAGGGCGCGCGGCGTGCCCCACCGTCGCAGCTCGACGTTGTCGGCCTCGCCGCCGCCGACCGGCACGGATTCGTGAGGCAGGTTCGGCAGCGTCATGAGCCACGCGTTCAGCCGCGCCTGCACGTTGTCGTTGCGCGAGCCGATCCCGGACAGTTCGTCGGCCACGCCGGCCACGTCGGCCATCAGCGCATCGACCGGCTCGCCACGCGACTTCGCCTGCCCGATCTGCTTGGACAGCGCGTTGCGCCGCGCCTGCAGCTCTTCGGTGCGGGTCTGGAGCTGCTTGCGCTCCGCCTCGAGCGACTGGAACGCGGCCACGTCGAGCGTCAGGCCACGCGTGGCGAGTCGCGCGGCGACCTGGTCCGGATCGCGGCGAAGCAACTGGATGTCGAGCATTGCTGGAGGCGCGCGCCAAGCGGCGCGATTGCGGGGAAAAGCGGGATTGTAGCGGTGGGCGGCAAGCCGCCAACGTCAGTCGTCCCCAGCGTCGGGAGGCTCGAGCGCGGCCGAACCGTTCGCACGAGCGGCCGCGCCGGCGCCGCGCGCCTCGCGGTCCAGGCCCCGCAACCACGCCAGCCGTTCAGCGATGCGCCCCTCCATGCCCCGGCCCGTGGGCTGGTACCACTGCGGCTCCGCCATTCCTTCGGGCATGTACGTCTCGCCAGCCGCGTACGCATGCGGCTCGTCGTGGGCATAGCGGTAGGCTCGACCGTAGCCCAGTTCCTTCATGAGGCGCGTGGGCGCGTTGCGCAAGTGCACCGGCACGGGCGCCGACCCACCCTTGCCGATCGCGGCGCGCACCGCGTTGTAGGCGTCGTACACCGCGGCCGACTTGGGCGCGCAGGCCAGGTACACCACGGCCTGGGCCAAGGCCAGCTCGCCCTCGGGCGAGCCGAGCCGCTCGTAGGTCTCGGCGGCGTCGAGCGCCATGCGCAACGCCCGCGGGTCGGCCAGGCCGATGTCCTCGACGGCCATCCGCACGATTCTTCGCGCCAAGTAGCGCGGGTCCGCGCCGCCGTCCAGCATGCGCGCGAACCAGTACAACGCGGCGTCGGGATGCGAGCCGCGCACCGTCTTGTGCAGGGCCGAGATCTGGTCGTAGAAAGCGTCCCCGCCCTTGTCGAAGCGGCGCACGCGGTCGGCCAGCACTTCGGCCGCCTGCGCATCGTCCACCGTCACGCGTTGCGCGTCCGCGGGCCACGATGCCTGCGGCACCAGGCCGTGCGCCGTGGCGACCAACTCGAGGTCGTTGAGCAGGCGCCGCGCGTCGCCGTCGGCGGCATCGACGATCAACGCGCGCGCCGCGTCGGTCAGCACCAGCCGCGGCAGTGCGCGCTCGATTGCCCGGTCCATCAGCGCACCGAGGTCCTCGCGCGACAGGCTCTTGAGCACGTACACGGCCGCGCGCGACAACAGCGCGCCGTTGACCTCGAAGGACGGGTTCTCGGTGGTGGCGCCCACGAAGGCGAACAGGCCCGACTCCACGTGGGGCAGGAACGCGTCCTGTTGCGCCTTGTTGAATCGGTGCACTTCGTCGACGAAGACGATGGTGCCGCGACCGCTGGCGCGGCGTTCGGCCTCAGCCACCTCGACGGCGTCGCGCACGTCCTTCACGCCGCCCAGCACGGCCGAGATGGCCACGAAGCGGTGCCCGAAAGCATCGGCCATCAGCCGGGCCAGCGTGGTCTTGCCCACGCCGGGCGGGCCCCAGAGGATCATCGAATGCGGCCGGCGCGCGTCCAGCGCGGCGCGAAGCGGCCGGCCCGGGGCCAGCAGATGGCGCTGGCCGATCACTTCATCGAAAGTGGCTGGGCGCATGAGCTCGGCCAGCGGTACGGTCGCCATGCCCGCCTCGACAGCCGCGGCGGCCCGGTGCTGCGCGCGGGTCGGCTTCGGGGGCGCGGCATGCTCGGGGAAGAGATCGTCTGGCATTCGGGCGGGCCCACTGGACGGGCTCGCCGATTATAGGCGCGCAACACACGGCGATCGGATCCACGTTGCGCGTGGCGCGTGCGGCTTCCTACAATCGGTGCGCCAGTCGTAAAGACCCATGAAAACGAGCCTCGCGCGCCTCCTGCCTGCCCCGCATCGCCTCTTGAGCCCGGTGCTCCTCGCGTTCGTGCTGTGCTCGACCATGGCCGCGGCCCGTGCAGACGTGGCCGACCCCGCCACGACGGGCGGCGCGTCCGGCGCCGCGGCGCTGTCGATCGGCACCTTCGATCGCGACCAAGCGGACGTGTCGGGCTGCGGCTGCTCGTTCTTCCAGCCGGACGGCCCGCGCGGCAACGGCCCGCTCCTCTTGCGCGTCAACGCCGACGGGACCGCCACGATGCGCCTGGACGGCACCCTGGTGTCGCTGCGCAAGACCGGCGAAAACGTCATCCGGCGCAGCAAGAAGACGCTCACCGGTGGGGACAAGCTGCTGCTCACGCTGCGGGGTGCGGAGGCCGCCGCGTCGGTGAATGCGGCGTTGGAACGCAGCTGCCGGGTCGCCGATGGTTGCCGCCAACTGACCTATCGCGCGGTGATCAGCGCCTCGCGCGGCGCGCGACGCGGCGCGGCCCAGGCTTGGGGACTCTGCAGCTGTTGAGCGCCCCGCCGTGGAGCGCCCCTCGGCGGTCGCGCTTCACTGCTCCACCACGTCGGCACCCTTGGGCGGGGCGAAGCGGAAGGCATCGGGCGCCAGCTTCGGGTTGCGCTCGATGCCGCGGAAGCTCAGCACGGTGGTCTGGCCGAACGCATCGCGCACCTCCATCGCCTCGGGCAGGCCGCGCCTGAAACCGATCGAGATGCGCTCGAAGCCGGAGTCCGCCTGGCGCGGCTGCGCCTCCAGCCACTCGACGCCATCGCGGGTGCCGGCTTCGCGTACCGAGAAATCGCGCTCGATGTCGCTGGTGCCGAAGAGGATGGCGGCCGGGCTGCTGCCCAATGAATCCGCCAGCCGCCGCACCGTCACCTGGTTGAGGTCCGGATCGTGCAGCCACAGCCGCTCGCCGTCGGCGACCACGGTCTGGGCGAAAGGCTTCGACACCTCCCAGCGGAAGCGACCCGGCCGCGAGAACGCGAAGCTGCCGGATGTCTGGGCCCCGCCCGCGGCACCTGCCTGCTGGTTGCCGCCGGCGCGGATCTGGCGCTGAGTGAACTCGCCTCGCGCCGACTTGGTGGTCGACACGAAGTCGCGCAGCTGGTCGAGCGCACCGGCATGCGACAGCGGCGAGACCAGGACGGACGCCGCGAAGGCGGCGCCGGCCAGCATGGAGGACAGGCGTGACGGGTGCATGAGGGCCTCAACGCGCGGATGCGCAGTTCGGAGGACGCGCGGTCCGGGAGCGCGCATCCCGCCCGCGCCGCGGGTCACTCCGGATTGGTACCGGCCGGGACCAGGATGTCCCGGGTGCCGTTGGACGCGAGGGCACCGACCATGCCCGCCTTCTCCATCTGCTCGAGCAGGCGAGCGGCCCGGTTGTAGCCGATGCGCAGGTGCCGCTGCACGAGCGAGATCGATGCGCGCCGGTTCTTGAGCACCACCGCCACCGCCTGGTCGTAGAGCGGGTCGGCTTCGCCGCCTTCCACGCCGGCTTCGCTCAAGGTGTTGGACAACCCGCCGAAGCCCACCGCGCTGGTGGTGTCGGCGTCCTCGGGGATGCCGCCCTCCAGGATGCTCTCGATGTAGTCGGGCTCGCCGCGCTCCTTCCAGTGGCTGACCACCTTGTGGACCTCGTCGTCGGCCACGTAGGCGCCATGCACCCGCTGCGGCAGGCCGGTGCCGGGAGGCATGTAGAGCATGTCGCCCATGCCCAGCAGCGCTTCGGCGCCCATCTGGTCGAGGATGGTGCGCGAGTCGATCTTGGAGGACACCTGGAAGGCGATGCGGGTGGGGATGTTGGCCTTGATCAGGCCGGTGATCACGTCCACCGACGGGCGCTGCGTGGCCAGGATCAGGTGGATGCCGGCGGCGCGCGCCTTCTGCGCGAGCCGCGCGATCAGCTCCTCGATCTTCTTGCCCACCACCATCATGAGGTCGGCCAGCTCGTCGATCACCACCACGATCTGCGGCAGGCGCCCCAGCGGCTCCGGCAGGTCCGGCGTCAGCGAGAAGGGGTTGGGCACGGTCTCGCCGCGCTTTTCCGCGTCGGCGATCTTGGCGTTGTAGCCGGACAGGTTGCGCACGCCCAGCTTGCTCATCAAGCGGTAGCGCTTCTCCATCTCGCCCACGCACCAGTTGAGCGCGTTGCCGGCGTGCTTCATGTCCGTGACCACGGGCGCCAGCAGGTGCGGGATGCCTTCGTAGACGCTCATCTCGAGCATCTTGGGGTCGATCAGGATCAGGCGCACCTGCTGCGGGTCGGCCTTGTACAGCAGTGACAACAGCATCGCGTTGATGCCCACGGACTTGCCCGAGCCGGTGGTGCCGGCCACCAGCAGGTGCGGCATCTTGGCCAGGTCCGCGCACACGGCATTGCCGGCGATGTCCTTGCCCAGCGCCAAGGTCAGCGCGCTGGGGTTGTCGGCGTAGACCGTGCTGCCCAGGATCTCGGACAGGCGCACGGTCTGGCGGCGCGGGTTGGGCAGTTCCAGCCCCATCACGTTCTTGCCGGGGATGGTCTCCACCACGCGGATGGACGTGAGGCTGAGCGCGCGGGCCAGGTCCTTGGACAGGCCGACGATCTGGCTGCCCTTGACCCCGGTGGCGGGCTCGATCTCGTAGCGGGTGATGACCGGGCCGGGGTACGCCGCGATCACGTTGGCCGACACGCCGAAGTCGGACAGCTTCTTCTCGATGAGCCGCGAGGTGTATTCCAGCGTGTCCTGCGAGATCGTCTCCTGCCGTTCCGGCGGAGCGTCCAGCAGCGACAGCGGCGGCAGTTCGGTGTCCGGCGGCAGGTCGGAGAACAACACCGCCTGGCGTTCCTTCTGGGCGCGCACGGACTTCTCCACCGCGACCACCTGCGGCTCGATGCGTACCGGTTCGGCCTCGGGCAGGATCTTCTTCTTCTCGACGACCTGTTCTTCGCGGGCGATGGTGGCCTGCTCGCCGATGCGGCGGTCTTCGCGCGCGGCGACCGCGTTGCGCGCGCGCTGCCAGGCGAGCTCGAGCGCCAGCCCCACTTGCTCGAAGACGGTCAGCCAAGACACGCCGGTGAAGAGGCTGGCGCCCACGGCGCACATGACCAGCAGCACGAGCGTGGCGCCCACCGGGCCCGCCGCCAGCGTCAACGGCGTGGCGACCAGGTCGCCGATCACCCCGCCCGGTGCCAACGGCAACTGCGCCGAAACCCCGTGCAGGCGCGAGGATTCCATGCCGGCGAGCCCGCCCAGCAGCAGCACGAAGCCCACCCAACGCTCCCAGGCGAAGCGCTGGTCGTGGCGGGCCGGCTCGGGCAGGCCCCGTGCCGCGAGCGCATCGGTGCGCAGCTGTTGGAATTCGCGCAAGACCAGCACGGCCAGCAGCGCCAGCCACAGGTAGGCGCTCAGGCCGAACAGATACAGCAGCAGGTCGGCCACCCAGGCGCCCAGATGCCCGCCGAGGTTGTGGACGGTGTCGGTGGCTGCCGCGTTGGACCAGCCGGGGTCGGCCCGGTCGTAGCTGGCCAGCAGCAGCAGCAGGAACAGCGCCGCGGTGAGCGTGAGCATCAGCCGCGCCTCGCGCAGCAGCCGCAAGGCGCGGTCGGACAGGCCGAAGCTGCGCTGCGGCGCGTTGCGGGCGGACGATGCGAAAACGGACGTCGAGGAAGCGCGCGCCATGGACGGTGTGGAGGAAGCCGGCGCGCGGCTCAGTTGAGGTAAGTGCTGATCTTCTCGCGCAGCACGAGGCGCCCTTCGGGCTGGGTGGAGATGAAGCCGTCGCTCTCCAGCCCCTTCATGACGCGCGAGACCATCTCGCGGGAGGCGCCGATCATCTTGGCGATCTCCTGGCGCGGCAGCTTGCCCTTGACGACGCGCTCGCCGTCGATGGTCTCGGAGAAGTCGAGCAGCACGCGCGCCACGCGACCATAGACGTCCAGCAGCGCCAGCGTCTCGATCTTCTTGTCGGCTTCGCGCAGTCGCTTGACCAGGCCCCGCATGATCTGCATGGCCATGTCCGGGCTCTGGGCCAGCGTGGCCTTGAAGCTGTCCTTCTGGATGGCGATGAAGTCGCAGGGTTCGATGGTGATGACGCTGGCCGAGCGCGGCGCGTCGTCGATGAGGCTCATCTCGCCGAAGAACTCACCGGATCCGATGATCGCCAGGATGACTTCCTTGCCCTCGGCGTCGGAGCGCTGCACCTTGGCGCGTCCCGAAAGAAGGAGATAAAGCGACTGCGACGGCTCGCCCTCGGCGACGATGGTGCGGTTGCGTGGAAAGCTGCGACGCAGGCTCGCGCTGGCGAGCGTGTCGAGCTGCGAATCGGCCAGGCCGGCGAACATCGGCACGCGCCTCAGGAACGCCTTGTTTTCTTCGTTTGCCATACCCACGTGGGCTCGGTTGGTGGTCCCCGTATAATTTCGCACATCCTGGCGGACCAAGCAAAAAAGTGTCTCAAAAAGAGCTTATAAGCCGCTGATTCGCCGCCATTTTTCGAGAGACCCCATGTCCGCCAAGCACGCTCGCGTCCTCATCCTCGGTTCCGGCCCCGCCGGTTACACGGCAGCGGTGTACGCGGCCCGCGCCAACCTGAAACCCTTGCTGATCACGGGCTTGGCGCAGGGTGGCCAGCTCATGACGACCACGGATGTCGACAACTGGCCGGCTGACGCCGACGGAGTGCAGGGCCCGGAGCTGATGGAGCGCTTCCTCAAGCACGCCCAGCGCTTCGACACCGAGATCGTCTTCGACCACATCCACACCGTCGAACTGGCCGATCGCCCCTTCCGTCTGGTGGGCGACTCGGGCGAGTACACCTGCGACGCGCTGGTGGTCGCCACGGGCGCCTCGGCCAAGTACCTGGGGCTGGAGAGCGAGCAGTCCTTCATGGGGCGCGGCGTCTCCGGATGCGCCACGTGCGACGGCTTCTTCTACCGAAACCAGGATGTCTGCGTGGTGGGCGGCGGCAACACGGCCGTCGAGGAAGCGCTGTACCTGTCCAACATCGCCTCCAAGGTGCACGTCATCCACCGGCGCGAGAAGCTCCGCGCCGAACCCATCCTGATCGACAAGCTCAAGGCGAAAGCGGCCGAAGGCAAGGTGGTGTTCCACTACCACCACGAGCTGGCCGAGGTGCTGGGCGACGACAGCGGCGTGACCGGCGTGCGCGTGCGCGACAACCGCAGCGGCGACACGACGGACATCACCCTGCAGGGCTGCTTCATCGCCATCGGACATGCCCCGAACACGGGCCTCTTCGAGGGCCAGTTGCAGATGAAGGGCGGCTACATCGTCACGCGCTCCGGGTTGGACGGGCTGGCCACGATGACCAGCGTCGACGGCGTGTTCGCCGCGGGCGACGTGCAGGACCATGTCTACCGCCAGGCGATCACCAGTGCCGGCACGGGTTGCATGGCCGCCCTGGACGCGCAGCGCTGGTTGGAGCAGCAGGAAGGCAGCGAGCAGGCCCAAGCGTCCGACAGCCACGGCGCCTGGGGCTTCGCGACCGCCGCGGCCGCCCAGGCCTGACCCCGGCGCACGGCCCCGCCTGCCGCGCAGCCCCGGTCGAGGCATGCCATGCCCAAGCGCACGGCCACCTCGTTCGCCGACTTGGCCGGCCTGCGCGATGCGCTGAAGGAAGCCGCCGAACGACAGGCGGCCGAGGAGAAGCGACGCCGCGAGGAAGCCGAGCGCTTGGCGCGCGAGGCGCGCGTCTTCCACGATGCGGTCGGGGACGTGAAGCCGCTGCGGCCCAACGGCCGGCTCGACCCGTTGGCGCCCGCGGCGGCGCAAGCCCGCCCCGCGCCCGTGGCGGCGCAGTTCGAGCGCGACGAACGCCAGGCGCTGGCCGAGTCGCTGTCGGACGGCATCGACCTCGAGCGGCTGCTCGACACCGACGAGTCGCTGTCCTACCGCCGCGCCGGGATTGGTCCGGATGTTCTCCGACGACTGCGCCGGGGCGAATGGGTCATCCAGCGCCAGCTCGATCTGCACGGGCTGGTGGTGGACGAAGCGCGGGAAGCCACCGCGGCATTCCTGGTCGAATGCCTGCGCAAGCAGATCCGCTGCGTCCGGATCGTGCATGGCAAGGGGCTCGGTTCGAAGAACCGCGAGCCCGTCCTTCGCGACAAGGTCAGGCGCTGGCTGGTCCAGCGCGACGAGGTCCTGGCGTTCTGCCAGGCCCGCCCCAGCGACGGCGGTGCCGGGGCGACCGTGGTGTTGCTGCGGGCCGCGTGATGCGGCCCGGCCGCAGGGTCAGCCTCAGGTGGCGGTGAAGCGATCGCGCATGATCTTCACGCGGTCGTGGTTCTGCCGAGCACCGTCATACATCTTCTGCACGACCGCCTGCACGTCGGGCGGCAGGTTCTTGGCCAGCGCGTCGCGATAGACGCTCACCGCGTGGTCCTCGCCGCGCTCGACCTCGTTGAGGATCGCCTTGTCGTCGTTGGCCGAAACCGCTGCCTTCAGTTGCGTCCAGCCGCGATGCAGGGCGCCGGCCACGGTGCCGCTCTCGGCCGCCTGGCCGCCGAAACGCTGCACCATCTGCTGCAGATCGGCCACGGCGCGGGCACAACGCTGCGCGCCCTCGGTGAAGAAGCTCTTCAGCTCGGGCGAGCGCGCCGCCTCGGCGGAAGTCCGAAAGCCTTCCTCGCCATCGCGGGAGGTTTCGATCAGGTCGTTGAGGACTCCAATCACGTCGTTGGTCGCCATTTTCGCGATCTCCAAATGCTTTGAACGGACACTATCTCTGCGAAAAGCGTGCCCAACGCGCGACGGACGGCGGTCCCATCACCATCGCGACGTGACCAGCGCCCGCGCGGCGTCCAGGCCCTTGTAGGCGACCACCGCGGGCGTCATCGACCCAAGCGCCTGCGCGAGCCTCGACCTGCGATCGGCGTCGTCCGCGACGGCCAGCAACGGCGCGACGTGGACGCGGATCAGGAATAGCGCGCGACCCAGCGAGGGCAGTGGAACCGTCACTTGGCGCTCGCAGCGGAAGTAGAGGTCTTCCAGGGACGGCGCGGAAAAGGCCGTCGCCTCGGCCGGGTGGCGCGCCAGCGAGGCGCCGTCGGCGAGGGTCCAGACATGGCGCTCGAACGGGCCCCGCTGGACGATCGTGGCACCCAGCGCGCGCGAAGCGGTCCTTACGGCTTCGCCATCAGCCACCGGCGCATGGATCGAGAGGAAATCGAGCCCGGCCTTGGAGGCCGGATCCCAGCCGCTCGGAAAGCAGACATGGAGCAGCTCGGCCCGGGCCGCGCCTTGCGCGTCCAGGCGCATCAGGGCCCAGTCGTCCTGCAACGCGAGGCCTAACGCGTGGATGGCGCGCAGTCGTGGCGGCAGCGCTTCGAGGAAGTCGATGGAGGACGTGTCGGCGAGCGCCGGCGGGTCGTCGCGAACCCGCCAGTCCTCGCGGGCCAGGACCACGCCAGGCACTGCGAGCCGCCACCCCGCCGCGGTGCGGGCCACGGCGGGCACGCTGCCAGGGTGGGCCGCCCCGTCATCGGCCAGCCGGTCGAGCACCGCCGCCAGCGCCGTGTCCAGGTCGTGCGCCGGCGGCTCCGCGAGCGCCAGGCAACGGCCAGGGACCCGGCGCAGCCGCTGCAGTTTCGCCGCCTGATAGGCCGGAGCCAGCGCGTCGAGGACGACCACGGGCCCTTCCAGCCGCCGCAAGTCGGGGCGCATCGCGTGCATCGGCGACACGGGGAACGGAACGCTCGGCGCGGGCAGGGACGGACGGCGGGCGGTTTCGCTCATCGCACGAGGTTGGCCAGTTCGACGGCGCTGCGCACCCCCATCTTCGCGAAGATGCGGGCCCGGTGGACTTCCACCGTGCGCATGCTGATGCGGAGCTCGTCGGCGATGACCTTGTTGAGCTTGCCGGCCAGGATCGCGCGCATGACTTCGCGCTCCCGATCGGTCAGCGCGTCGGTCCGGGCACGGATGTCGGCGTGCGTGCGCAAGTCTTCCAGCCGTTGGCGCGAGCACTCCAGTGCCGCGATCACCCGGTCCACCAGGGCGTTGTCCGAGAACGGCTTCTCGAAGAAATCGAAGGCCCCGCGCTTGAGCGCGTCGACCGCCATCGGCACGTCGCCGTGGCCCGTCATGAAGAGGATCGGCATGACCACGTGCGCGTCCCGCGCGCGCAGGGCATCGAAGAGCTCCAGGCCGCTGGTGCCGTCCATGCGCACGTCCAGCAGCACGCAGGCGGGCTGGCCGTCGAGCCCGCTGGGACCGTCCAGGAAGGCCATGAACGCATCGGCCGAATCGAAATGACGCGAGGCCAGCCCGCGCGTGCGGAGCAGCCAGCCCAGCGCGTCGCGCACCGCTTCCTCGTCGTCCACGATGAACACCAGCGCACCGGCCGGCGCCGCCGTCACGCCGCGGCTCCCAGCGGCAACGACAGCACGAAGCGGGTGCCGCCGCCTTCGCGGGGCTCGTGCCAGAGCCGCCCGCCGCATTGCTCGGCGACCGACCGGCAGATCGACAGGCCCAGCCCGAGGCCGTCGGGCTTGGTCGAGAAGAACGGCGTGAACAGGCGTTCGGCGACGTCCGGCGCGATGCCGCTGCCTCGGTCCGACACCGCCACGCGCACCGCGTCGGCGTCTTCGGCCCGCGAGACCTCCACCTCGAGCACGCGGGCATCGCGCCGGACACCGGCCATGGACTCGATGGCGTTCCGCGTGAGGTTCAGCACCAGCTGCTCCAGCATCACCCGGTCGGCCATGGCCAAGGCGCCCGCGCCTGACAGCGAAAGCCGCAGGTGCGCCCCGGTCTTGCGCGCCTGCAGCTCGATGAGCGGCTGCAGCGTCGCCACCAGCTCGCCGACGTCCACCGCTTCTCTAGACGGCTCGCGCCGACGCATGAAGTCGTTGACCCGGCGGATGATGCGCCCGGCGCGCTGCGCCTGGACGGCGATGCGCGACAAGGCTTCGCGAAGCTCACCCGGCAGCGCCGCGGCAGCCGCGCCCGACGGCGCCGCATCGACGAGGTTCGCAGCGCCAGTCGCATAGCTGGAGATGGCGGCCAACGGTTGATTCAGTTCGTGCGACAGCACGGTGGCCAGCTCGCCCATCGTCGCCAGCCGCGCCGCCTGCTGCAGCTTCTCCTGCTGCTGCCGGTTGATCTCCTCGGTGCGGCGCCGATCGGCAAGGTCGATCACGGACGCCATCCAGCCGGTGTGGCGCCCGTCTGCGTCGATCAGCGGCGCCTCGTGGATCAAGACCGGGAAGCGCTCGCCATCGCGGCGCATCCAGACCGACTCGTAGCCTTGCGCCGTGACCGTCTTGGCCAGCACCTGCGCGTGTCGCTGGCGGTAGTCGTCGATCGCCTCCGGCGCCCAATAGGGCATCGGCGGGCCATGACCCAGCAGTTCCGCGGCGGGCAATCCCACCATGTCGCAGAAGGCCGGGTTCACGTAGGTGATGCGTCCTTCCAGATCGCGCGCGCGCAGCCCGGTCACGAGCGAGTCCTCCATGGCCTTGCGGAACGCATAAGCGTCCCGCAGGGCGGCCTCGGCGCGCGCACGGCGCCGCACGTCGCGCACCAGCCGCGCCAAGGCGGCGAACAGCGCCACCGAGAGCGCCACGACCAAGGCGGTCAGCAAGTTCGGAATCAGCCTCGGCGCGGCGCGCAGGCTGTCGGCGCGCAGCACGTAGGTCGCGCCCGGGAGGTCGACCAGCGCCCGCGCCCGGTAAACGCCCTTGCCCCGGCCACCCTGGTTGCGGCGCGCCAACTGGGTACCGTCGACTTCCGTCAGCGCGAGGTCGTGCTCGGCCGCGAAGCCCCCGGGCACCTGTTCGGCCAGCAGCGCAGCCAGCCCGTAGACCGCTCGCAAGGTGTCTTGGCCGCTGCCGGCTTCCAGCGGCACCCACAGGTCGACGACCTCGATCCCGCCGAAATCCGGCAGCGGGACGAAGTACGCGCTGGAAAAGATGGGGCCCGCGCTGCGCGATCGCACGCCGGCCGATGGCTGCGGAACGGCCGGCACGATCGCGGTCGCGACCGCCGCCGCGCGCGCCACGGTGGCTTCGTGCGAAAGCGGCGCGTAGGACAGTACCTTGCCGGCGTCCCGCGACAGCGGCGACACGTGGAGCTCGCGCACCTGCCCGGCCGCGTCGCGCCACTCGACCAGCACGATCTCCGGCCGCTCGGCCAACAGTTCCGCGGCACGCCGGGCGGCCGCATGCGCGTTTCCCGCGTTGCGCGGGTCGCCGCCCGCCAGCATCAGCGACTGCCCGTCGCGCAGCAGCCGGCCGCGGATGGTCTGGGCGACGTCGGCCACGTCCCGCTCCAGGTCGCGCTGGCGCTCGGCGGATTCGAAGCGCAGCATGGTCCAGACCAATGCCGCCAACCCGATCGCGAACAACAGCGCGAGGCTCACCACCAGCCAGCGCGTCGCGCTGGCCGACCGCTCCCCGCCGGGCGCGGTCCCCGGCAAGGTTCGCGGAATGGCCGCGGTGGGCTGGAGCGGCATGGAGCGCATCGGTCGAAGATCCTACCGCGTGGCGCGGGCCGCCGCGGGCACGGAGGCTGCACGGGGTGGGCCGATGGCACCCATGACCGAGCACCTTCCCGAGTTGGCCCTGGCCGCGGCGCTGGCCTGGGGGGCTGGCCTGCGGCTGTACATGGTCTGCTTCGGCTTCGGCCTTGCCCACTGGTTGGGCGTCTGGCCGCTGCCGGAGCACCTGGCGATGCTTTCGCACCCCCTGGTGATGGGCGCCTCGGGCTTCATGGCATTCGTGGAGCTCTTCGCGGACAAGTTGCCGTGGCTGGACAGCGTGTGGGATGCCGCGCACACGCTGGTCCGCATTCCCGCCGGCGCCGCGCTGGCGGCGGGCGTTTTCGGCGACGCGGGCGGGGCCGTCGCGCTCGCGGCCGCGCTGCTGGGCGGTTCGGTGACGGCGGCGACGCACTTCTCGAAGGCGGGCGCCCGCGCGGCGGTGAACACGTCGCCCGAGCCGTTCTCGAACATCGCGCTTTCGCTCGGCGAGGACGCGGCGGTGCTGGGCGGCGGTTGGCTCGCGATGACCCATCCGCTGGTCTTCCTCGGCGCGTTGGCCGTCTTCCTGGTGCTGGGGCTCACGGTGTTGTGGCTGGTGGTGCGCAGTGCTCGCCGCCTCTTCGCCCGGAAGCCCCGCCTGGACGACGCACGAGCGTCCGGTCGCTAGTCCCGTCCCGTCAGCCGGCCGGCCAACGGCCCGAGCGAGCGCTCAAGCGTCCAGCAGCACGCGAGCCAGCGCCGCGGGCGCCGTGACCATCATGTCGTGGCCGGCATCGATGGTCGTCACGGTCCACTCCGGGTCTTGCCGCACCCGAGCCACCACCGGCGCCACCGGCGCGTAGGCGGGCGCGGTGGCGGCCACGTAGCGCCGGCGCAGTCCGCGGGCGCCGCCATTGGGCAGTTCGATGGAGCCGCGCCAGCAGCCCGCGGGCATCGGCCGCAAGCGGCGCATCACCCAGGCAGCGTCCGCCGGGTCGACGATGCCGAACGCGTCCGCCGAAGCAGGCGGCGGCAGCGCCACCCCGGCGCCGCGCGTGGCGATGTCCTGCTCGCGCGCTTGCGCCAGCGCTGGCGTGGCGAAGTCGCTCCAGCTCCAGCGCGCGACGCCGTCCGGCGGCACCACGGCATCCAGGTAGACGTAGTGGTCGATCCGATCGCGAAGCGCGTCGGCCACGCCGGCCATCAGGTTCCCCGCGTAGCTGTGCGCCACCGCGATCAGCCGCCCCGGCGGCTCGTCGCAGTCGATGGCGGCCAGCACATCCCGCACGTGCGTCGCCAGGTCGACCGAGGCCGAGAACAGGTGCGCCCGATCACCCAGCCCGGTGAGCGTCGGCGCCACCACCCGGTGCCCGGCGGCCACCAGCAGCGGCGCGACCCGCGCCCAGCACCAGCCGCCATGCCAGGCGCCGTGGACCAGGACGTAGGTGCGTGGCGCCACTCAGACCGCCTGCTCGCCAGTCTCCCCGGTGCGGATGCGGATGACCTGCTCGACCGCCGTGACGAAGATCTTGCCGTCGCCGATGCGGCCGGTGCGGGCGGCCCGCACGATCGCGTCGATCGCGTTGTCGAGCGCGCTGTCGGCCACGACGACCTCGACCTTCACCTTGGGCAGGAAGTCGACGACGTACTCGGCACCGCGGTAGAGCTCGGTATGACCCTTCTGGCGGCCGAAACCCTTGACCTCGGTGACCGTCAAGCCGGTGACGCCGACCTCGGCCAGCGCCTCGCGGACTTCGTCGAGCTTGAACGGCTTGATGATTGCTGTGATGCGCTTCATGGTCCGGCGCTCCGTCGTTTCGATCGTAGAATGCCCAGCGCAGGCACCATGGCTCAACCAACCGGCATCCCGAAGGGCAGCGATTATGTCACGCGCATCGTCGATGGCGTGACGGCGGTCGGCCGGCCCGCCTGGGATGCGCTGCTCGCCGCGGACGGCCGCGACCCCACGCCTTTCCTGCGCCACGCGTTCCTGGCCGCGCTCGAATCCGAGGGCTGCGTGGGTGGACGAAGCGGCTGGGACCCGGAGTTCGTCACGGTCTGGCGGGGCGACACGCTGGCGGCCGCCGCCCCGGCCTACCGCAAGTGGCACTCCTACGGCGAGTACGTCTTCGACTGGGCCTGGGCCGACGCGTACGGCCGCCATGGGCTGGACTATTACCCGAAGCTGGTGGTGGCCGTGCCGTTCACGCCGGTGCCCGGTCCGCGGCTGCTGGCGCGGGACGCGCCCGCGCGGCAGGCGCTCGCGCAGGCGCTGGTGGCGCATGCAGCCGCGCAGGCGCGGACCCGGCGCGCCCCGCTGTCGTCCATGCACGTCCTCTTGCCCGACGAGACCGACATGGCGCTGCTCGAAGCACAAGGCATGATGCCGCGCGACGGCGTGCAGTTCCACTGGTCCAACCCGGGCTGGGCCGGCTTCGACGACTACCTGGCCGCGCTGGCGCAGCCCAAGCGCAAGAAGGTGCGCGCCGAGCGGCGACGCGTCCATGAAGCCGGCGCGCGCTGCCGCGTCGTCACGGGGCGCGAGATCGACGACGCGCAACTGGCCTACTTCCACCGTTGCTACGCGCGCACCTATCGCGCGCACCACTCGACCCCCTATCTCAACGCCGCGTTCTTCGCCCGCTGGGCCCGCGAGGCGCCCGACGACGTGGTGCTCTCGCTGGCCGAGGACGAGGCCGGCAGCCCGATCGGCGCGGCGCTGCTCGCGCGCGGCGGCGACCGGCTGTACGGCCGCTACTGGGGCTCGACCCGCCCCCTTCCCTGCCTGCACTTCGAATGCGCCTACTACACGCCGATCGAATGGGCGATCGCGCAAGGCGTGCGGACCTTCGAAGGCGGAGCCCAAGGCGAGCACAAGCTCGCCCGGGGCTTCTTGCCGGTGCGCACGCGGTCGGCCCACTGGCTGGCGCATCCCGCCTTCGCCGACGCCGTGCGCGACTTCCTGGAACGCGAGACCGGCGGCATCGACGCCTATCTGGACGAACTGTCCGAACGCCTCCCGCTGCGCGGCGAGCCCGCGCAGGGCCCGCCCGCGGCGGCGCCCGAGGGCCCCGGGGCTTGACGCCCGGGCACGTGCTCCTGGCGCTGGCCGTGGCGGCGGTCTGGGGCGCGAACTTCGTCTTGATCGCGATCGGCCTGCGCGAACTGCCGCCGGTGCTGTTCTGCGCCTTGCGCTACACCGCCTGCGCCCTGCCCCTGGTCTTCTTCCTGCCGCGGCCGAAGGTGGACCCGAAGCTGCTGGTCGCTTACGCCGCGGTGCAGTTCGTGGGCCAATTCGTGCTGCTCTTTTCGGCGATCGCCGTGGGACTGCCGGCGGGGCTGGCGTCGCTGCTGGTGCAGACGCAGGCCTTCTTCACCATGCTGCTGGCGGTGCCGCTCCACGGCGAGCGGCCCCACCGCTTGCAGTGGGGCGGCGCCGCGGTCGCGCTCGCAGGCGTCGGCGCCATCGGCACGCACCTGCCGGGCGGCGCGCCGGTGCTGGGCGTCGTCCTGGTGCTTTGCGCGGCGCTGTCGTGGGCGATCGGCAACCTGCTGACCAAGCGCTTGGGCCACGCCGAGCCGAAAGCCCTGGTGGCGTGGGCGAGCCTGGTCGCGGCGCCGGTGCTGTTCGCGGGATCGCTGGCCTTAGAGGGCCCGCAGCGGGTGGGCGCGGCGCTGGGCGCGATCTCGCCCACCGGCATCGGCGTGGTGCTGGCCAACGCCTACGCCGCCACCCTGTTCGGCTACGGCGCGTGGTCGTTGCTGCTGCGACGCTATCCGGCCGCGACCGTGGCGCCGTTCTCGCTGCTGGTGCCGTTGTTCGGCATCGCCTGCACCGCGTGGTGGCTCGACGAGCAGTTGGACGGCTGGACCGCGCTGGCGGCGGCCCTGGTGCTGGCGGGGCTGGCGCTCAACCTGCTGGGCGCCAGGAAGCGCAGCGCCGCGATCAGAAGTGCGGCTTCTCCTTCGCCGTCTTGAAGGCTTCGATGCCCTTCATGATTTCGGCGCGCGCCGCGTCCGGCCCTTCCCAGCCCTTGACCTTGACCCACTTGCCGCTTTCCAGGTCCTTGTAGTGCTCGAAGAAATGCTGGATCTGCGCCAGGCGCTCGGGCTGCAGGTCCTCGGGCTTTTGCCAGTGGCGGTAGATGGGCAGCACCTTGTCGATGGGCACCGCGAGCAGCTTGCTGTCGCCGCCGGCTTCGTCGTCCATCATCAGCACGCCGACCGGGCGGCAGCGGATCACGGCGCCCACGGTCACCGGATGCGGGGTCACCACCAGCACGTCCACCGGGTCGCCGTCGTCCGAGATGGTGTGCGGCACGTAGCCGTAATTGCACGGGTAGTGCATGGCCGTCATCATGAAGCGGTCGACGAACAATGCGCCCGTGGCCTTGTCGACCTCGTACTTGATGGGGTCGGCGTTCATCGGGATCTCGATGATCACGTTGAAGTCGTTCGGCACGTCGCGGCCGGAATCGACGCGGTCCAGGTTCATGGCGTCCTGCGGGAAGTGGAGGGAAAGGGGGCGCGCGATGATAGCTGTTGCGACGCATCAATGACAGCCACGCGCCGGCGGCGGGATAATCCGCGCCCCTGCAACCAGGCGCCCGGACGCGGCCCGGAACAGGGTCTTCCGCAGCCTCCGATGCAGGTCCGTTCGCCATGCCCTCCGCCATGACCCGCCATTCGCATTTCATCGACAACGCCGCCCGCGCGTCGCGGGAGGACGCCGTGCTGCCGGTCGTCGACCCGTCGGACGGCGTGGCGTTCGCGCAGCTGGCGCGCGGCCGAGCCGCCGACGTGGACGCGGCGGTCGCCAGCAGCCGCGCGGCGGCCGACGGCGCCTGGGGGCGGCTGAGCGCGACCGAACGCGGGCGGCTGCTGGCCCGGTGGTCGTCGCTGGTCGAGCGCGAGGCGGAGTCGCTCGCGACGCTGGAGTCGCGCGACGTGGGCAAGCCGCGCTCGCAAGCGTTGGCCGATGCGCGCGCCTTGGCGCGATACCTGGAGTTCTACGCGGGCGCGGCCGACAAGCTGCACGGCGAGACGCTGCCCTACCTGCCCGGCTACACGGTCCTCACGTTGCGCGAGCCGCATGGCGTCACGGGCCACATCGTCCCGTGGAACTACCCGATGCAGATCTTCGGGCGCTCGGTGGCGGCGGCGCTGGCGGCCGGCAACGCCTGCGTGGTCAAGCCGGCCGAGGACGCGTCGCTGTCGGTGCTGCGCGCCGCCGAGCTGGCGGCCGAGGCGGGCCTGCCGCCGGGCGCCTTGAACGTCGTGACCGGGTACGGGCACGAGGCGGGCGCCGCGCTGGCCGCCCATCGCGGCATCGACCACCTGTCCTTCACAGGATCGACCGCGACCGGCACCGCGGTGGCGCAGGCCGCGGCAGCGAACCACGTTCCGGTGACGCTGGAGCTGGGCGGCAAGTCGCCACAGCTGGTGTTCGGCGATGCGGACCTGGACGAGGCGCTGCCCGTGCTGGTGGGCGCCATCGTCCAGAACGCCGGTCAGACCTGCTCGGCCGGCAGCCGCGTGCTGATCCAGCAGGAGATCTACGACGAGGTGCTGGAACGCCTGGCGGCGCGCTTCGCCCGGCTGCGCGCGGGCCCCGCGTCGGCCGACCTGGACTTGGGGCCGCTGGTGTCGCGGCGGCAGCTGGTGCGCGTGCAGGACTTCCTGTCCGACGCCGACGCCGGGGGCCTGTCCTTCGCTTCGCAGGGCACCATCGTCGAGGACGCTCCGGCCAATGGCTTCTACCAGGCGCCGGTGCTGCTCGCCGACGTGCCGGCGGACCACCGGCTGGCACAGGAAGAGATCTTCGGCCCGGTGCTGGTGGTGACGCCCTTCCGTGATGAGGCCCATGCGGTGGCATTGGCCAACGGCACGCCTTACGGCCTGGTGGCCGGCGTGTGGACCCGGGACGGCGCGCGTCAGCTGCGCTTGGCGCGCGCGCTGCGCGCCGGGCAGGTCTTCGTCAACAACTACGGTGCCGGTGGCGGCGTCGAGCTGCCCTTCGGCGGCGTCAAGTCGAGCGGCCACGGCCGCGAGAAGGGCTTCGAGGCCCTCTACGGTTTCACTCGCCTCAAGACCGTCGCCCTGCGCCACGGCTGAAGGCACAGGACACACGAGGAGCGGACATTCGATGGCAGGCGACCGTTTGGCGGGCAAGGTGGCGATCGTGACCGGGGCGGGCTCGGGCTTCGGCGAGGGCATCGCGCAGCGCTTCGCGGCCGAAGGCGCCCGCGTGGTGGTCAACGACTTGCAGGCGCCGGCCGCCGAGCGCGTGGCGGACTTGATCCGGCAAGGCGGCGGCGAGGCGGTGGCGGTCCAGGCCGACGTGTCGCGCGGCGAGGACATGCACCGCCTGCGCGAGGCGGCGATGCAGGCGTTCGGCGGCGTGCACGTGGTGGTCAACAACGCCGGCACCTCGCACCGCAACCAGCCGCTGCTGGGCGTCACCGAGGAGGAGCTCGACCGGGTCTACGCGGTGAACGTCAAGAGCCTGTACTGGGCGGCGCAGGCCTTCGTGCCGGCGATGCGCGCGGCCGGCGGCGGGGCGTTCGTCACCATCGCGTCCACGGCCGGCGTGCGTCCGCGGCCGGGCCTGGCTTGGTACAACGGCAGCAAGGGCGCGGCCATCGTGATTTCGCGCACGATGGCGGTCGAATTGGCGCCCGACCGGATCCGGGTGAACGTGGTCAACCCGGTGGCCGGCGACACGCCGTTGCTGGCGACCTTCATGGGCGAGGACACGCCCGAGATGCGGGCCAAGTTCCTGTCGGGCATCCCGCTGGGGCGCTTCTCCATGCCGCGCGACGTCGCCAACGCGGCGCTTTATCTCGCCTCGGACGAAGCCGACTTCATCACCGGTGCCTGCATCGAGGTGGACGGCGGGCGCTGCGTCTGACGGGAGACCGCGCCCCCGACGGGCTCGTCGACGCCCGGCCCGACGGGCCGTGCGGCCAGCAACGCGCTCTCGCGATAGTGGTGCGCCGCTGGCCCTGGCCGGTCGGTCGCCTCGAACAGCCGCGCCAACGCCAGGTGCGTCGCGGCGGAGGGCTCGCGGGCGAGCGCCTGCTCCAGCGTCGACTGGGCCTTGCCCCAGAGCCGCTCCGCCAGGCAAAGCTCGCCCAGGGCCCGCAACAGCCCCGGCTCGTCGCCGTAGCGCTCCCGCCAGGCTTCCACCCGGTCCAGGCGCCCCCTCCCCTCGGCGCCTGCCGGCAACGCGATGTAGCGTTCGGCCAGCGCTTCCGACCATGCCGCGTCCAAGGCGGACTCCAACAACCGGCGTGCGGTGTCCACGTCGCGCGCCCTGGCGAAGGCGTCGGCGGCCAGGGCCGCGACCTGCGGCTGCGTCCGCTCGGCGGCCGGAACGCCGGCCCACAGCTTGCGTAGCGCGTCCGGCTCGTCGCGCGACGCGAAGAGCGCGCCATAGGCGTGCGTGCGCAGCTGGCGGGCCGCCACGGGATGCAGCGCCTGGCGCTTTTCCAGCTGCGACACCAGCCGCAGCACTTGGTGCCAGTCGCGGGCCTGCTCGTGCGCGCGCAGCGCGATCCGCAGCGACTGGATGTGCCGCGCGCCGCCGCGGTGCAGCGCGTCGACAGCGGCGATCGCGGCGGCGGCCTCGTGCTGCTCGATCGCCAGTTCGGCACGCGTCATCAGCTGCGCGTTGCGCAGCCCCGGCTGGCTGTCGGCACGCTGCAGCCACTGTTCGCTGCGAGCAAACTCGCGCATGCGGTGCGCGGCGCGCGCGGCCACCAATGCCGCCAGGCCACCGACCGCCGGCGACTGCTGCGCCGCTTGCGCCAGCCGTTCGGCCCGGCCGAAGCGGCCCTCGAGGAACGCGAGCAGCGCATCATGGAACGCCGCGGCGGCGCGCTGCAGGATGCGGCGCTCGCGGTACTCGCGCACGCGGGCCGGCAACCGGAGCGCGCCCGACATGCCGATCAGCGCCAGGTGCATCAGCACGAACAACACGGCCAGGAACAGCAGCGCCAGGTTGACCGAGAGATCGACGCGATACGGTGGCCACAGCAGCGCCACGTTGCCGTGGTTGAAGCGCGCGGCCAGCGCCACGCCCACCGCGAGGGCGAAGGTCAGCAGGGACCAGACGAGCCAGCGCACGGACGCGTCCCTCTACGGGGTCTCGCGGCCGCGGAGCTGGCGGACGGCGGCCAGGCTCTCGGTCAGCACGGGCAGCTCCAGGCGATTGGGGCTGTCCCGCAGCGACCGAAGCACGCCGAGCGCACTGGCGACCTGGCGGTTGCGGTCGTCGAAGTTGCGCTCGACGATCTCGACCGCCCGGCCGACGTCGGCCCGGTAAGCCGCCTCCTGCCTGGCCAGCAAGGCCGTGCGCGCCGCCGTCAGGCGCAGCTTGAGGTTCTCGCGCAGGAAGTAGGCTTGCTCTGGGGCGAGCAGCAGCGCATCGGGACGGTCCACCCGGCGGATGCGGACCAAGTCCGCCAACTCGTCCCGCAGCGTCGCCCACCCGGTGCCGCCTGCCCGCGCAAGGCGCTCCCGGAAGGTGCCGCCGCTGACCGCTTCCAGTTCGGCGCGCGACGAGACGTCCGTCTTGGCGTCGGACAGCATCGGCATCTGGTCGACCGCGCTGATCACCGTGTCCAGCCGCACCGCCAAGCCCGCCGGGTCGACCGCGGGCAAGGCGCGCAGGCGCTCGATGTCGCGCGCCAGGACGCGGCGCAGCCCCAGCAGCGGCGGATGGCTGGAGGCCGCCAGTCGCGCGTCCGCGTCCTGCAACGCGAGCAAGGCCCCTCGCACATTGCCCGACAGCTGCAACTGTTGCGCGGCAGCCACGACCGCGCTCTCGACTTCGGCCACCGTCCAGTCATCGCGGTTGCGGGCGATGTCCTGGTACAGCTTGTCCAGCTGGGCTTGGTGGCCGGCGGTCTCGGAGACCCGCGCCTCCAGCAAAGCGTTGCGCGCCTGCATGTCGCGCAGCGCCTCCTGGGCGAACTTGAGCTGAGCGGCGGCGTCGCGCTGCTCGGCCTCGGCCGTCTGCAAGCGCCGAGCGAGCTCTCGTTCCGAGCGCCCCAGCCGCTGCTGGACCAGAAGCGTGGCCACGAGGGCCACGATCGACGCCAGCAGCGCCACCGGGCCGAGCCACCGCGAGACGCGTCCCCCCAGGCCGACCGGCCGAGCTCCGGCCGACGACGTCGGCGCGGCCGGCGTCGGTGCGACCGCCGGCGGCAAGGCCGGTGCGGGAATCGGAGCGGGAGTCTGTTCGGTCACGCGGAGGATGCGCGGTCGAGGCGCGCAGCGGTGCGACAGGTCGCGAAGAGGCAAGGCGCGCAACGCGCGCGCACGCTTAACCGGATTCTAGCGCGGCAACGAGCGCATCGACGCCGGGTTCGATCGCGCAGGCGCGCGTCCAACCGCCTTGGTGCAGCGACGAGGCGATGCGAGGATGCACGGCGAGCGCCGGACAGGCCCGTGCCCAGGCCAGTGCGGCGGCGCCGCGATCCGCCAAGGCCTGCTCGACGCGGGCTGCGGCGGACGTCGTCGTGAAGACGAAGACGGCTGCCGATGCCTGGGCGGCCGCCTGGAACAGCGCGGTGGCGGCGGGCTCGGGCCACGGCGCCTCCGTGCGGGCATAGGCACGCAGTTCGTCAACCGTCGCGCCCCGCGCCCGCAAGGTCTGGGCGAATTCGTCCCGGCCGGTTTCGCCGCGCACCAGCAGGATGCGCTTGCCGACGACCTCCGACATCTCGGGCTCGGCCAGGAGCGCCTCGGCATCCGCGCTCCCCTCGGGCATCGACACCCGCGCGGGAGGGCCCGGACCGAGCATCAGCGCGTCGCGACTGCCTCGCCCGACCACGGCGGCCAGCGTCCGCGCCGGCCACGGGCGCCCGCCCGCCGCGCCCGTGAGCATGGCGACGGCGGTCGGACTCACCATTACGGCGATGTCGTAGTCGGACAGGCGCGCGGCAGCGTCGGCGAGGGCCTCCGGCGCCAACGGCCGAAGCCCGAAGGCCGGCAGGGCGTGCGCGGCCAGGCCGGCCTCGCGCAGGCGGGCGCAGACGTGGTCCGCGCGCGGCTGCGGGTGCGTGATGAAGACGAGGCGCCGCCGCGCCGGCGAGCGGTCCAGCGGAGCCGCCGACCCGCTCACGGCGAGGCGAGGATCTCTTCGGCTCGCTGATCGCGCAGGCGCTCGACGGCCGCCGCACCGAGCCGGCGGGCCGCGGCGGCGTCGCGCCCCGGCTCGCGCACCTCGCACCGGGCCACCCGTGTGCCGTCCTCCGAGGCGACCAGCGCCCGCAAGCGCAGGCCGTCCGGCTCCGTGACGCAATAGGCCGCGAGCGGCACGCGGCAGCTGCCGCCCAGCGCCCGCGACACTTCCCGTTCGGCCGACACCTCGGCCTCGGTGCGCGCGTCGTTGAGCGCCGCGACCCAAGCGTGGATGTCGGGGCGCGCATCGAGCACCTCGATGGCCAACGCGCCCTGCCCCACGGCGGGGAGGCTGGTGTCGGCCGGCAGGACCCCCCGGATCCGGTCGCCCAGGCCCAGGCGCTTCAAGCCGGCCGCGGCCAGCACGATGGCGTCGTACTCGCCCCGGTCCAGCTTGCCCAGGCGCGTGTCCAGGTTGCCGCGCAGCGGCAGGATGCGCAGGTCCGGCCGCAGCGCCCGCAGCTGGGCGGCGCGGCGCAGGCTCGACGTGCCGACGCGGGCACCGGCCGGCAACGCTTCCAGGCTGGCGTGCATGGGCGACACGAAGGCGTCGTGCGGGTCTTCCCGCTCCATGATGGCCGCCAGCGTGAAGCCTTCCGGCAGCTGCATCGGGACGTCCTTGAGCGAGTGGACGGCCAGGTGCGCGCGGCCGTCGGCCAACGCCACTTCCAACTCCTTGGTGAAGAGCCCCTTGCCGCCGATCTCTTGGAGGCTCCGGTCGAGCACCTCGTCGCCACGGGTGCTCATCGGGAGGATGGTGACCTCGCAGCCGGCGTGCAGCGCGGCGAGGCGGTCGCGGACGTGCTCGGCTTGCCACATGGCGAGCCGGCTCTGGCGGGACGCGATGACCAGGCGCGCGGGGGAAGGGATGGCGGCCAAGATCAGCCGACCAGCCCCTTCACCACCGACCACTGCCGCCGGCTGACCGGCAGTTTGTCGCCGATGTCCCGCAGCACCACCTGCCAGTACGGGTCCCCGCCGCCGTCGGTGTTGTCGGCGGACGGCGCCACGCGCTCGAAGCCGGCGATCGAGCCGCGGGCCACCAGCGCGTTGCGGTGGATCCGCACGAAGCGGTCCTCGAACTCTTCTTCCAGCGAGGTGAGCGACTCCTCGATGAGGAATTCACGCTCGCGCGTGCGCACCGTGATGTACTTGAGCTCGGCCTTCAAGTAGACCACCTGGTCGAGCGGCACCAGGATCACGCGGCCGCGCTCGTGCACCGACAGGTGCTTGCGCTGCGTGTGCGTGGCGCGCGCGAGCCCTTCGATGGCGGCCAGCTGCTCGGCCGGGATGACCTTCTGCACGCGCTGCAGCGCGTCCAGCAGCCGCTGGGCGCGCACCGGCTTGAGCAGGTAGTCGACCGCGCCGACCTCGAAGGCCTCCACGGCATGCTCGTCGTGGGCCGTGACGAACACGATGCGCGGCATCGGCCGCGGGTTGCTCCCATCGGCGTCGGCGGCCCGCGCCGTGATGTGGCGGGCCAGCTCGATGCCGGTCATGCCCGGCATCTGGACGTCGAGCAGCACGATGACCGGCTGCTGCGATTCGATCTGGGCGAGCGCCTCCGGCGCGTTGGCCGCCTCGCCCACGACGCGGTGCGGGAACTGCGGCACGAGGTCGGACAGGACCTCGCGCATGCGAGAGCGCGCAGGCGCCTCGTCGTCAACGATCAGGATTGTGATGGCGTCTGACATCGCGACGTCGGCGCTCCTTGCGGTATGGGAACTCGAGGGTGAGTCGGAACCGGCCGTCGGCCGGCGCGGCGTTGAGCTCGGCTTCCATATCGTACAGCAGCATCAATCGCTCCCGGACGTTGGACAGCGCCATCTGGTTGCCGGGACGCGCCGGCGCGTCCTGCGCCAGCGGGTTGACGATCTCGACGCGCACGCGCTCGGCGACGCGCTCGACCCGGATGGCGATCAGCCCGGCCTCGGTGCGCGGCTCGATGCCGTGGTGGACGGCGTTCTCGATGAGCGGCTGCAGGAGCAGCGAAGGCAGCAGGGCGTCGCCCGGCATGGTGTCCAGCGACCACGACACCTCGAGCCGCGGTCCCAGCCGCAGCTGCTCGATGGCGAGGTACTGGCGGCAGGTCTCGATCTCGTCGTCCAGCGGGACCAGTTCGCGGGTGTCGCGCATGAAGACGCGGAACAGGTCCGCCAAGTTCTCGAGCGTCGCCTCGGCCTCGCGAGGCCGGCTGCGCATGAGCGAGAGCACCGTGTTGAGGCTGTTGAACAGGAAGTGCGGACGGATCCGCGCCTGCAGCGCCTGCAGGCGCGCCTCGGACAGCGACGGAGAGAACGCGCGCGCGCGCAGCCGGAAGTACTCGACCAGCACCCAGCCGGCGCCGGCGGCCGCCAGCGCGCGCAACGCCGCCGGCCAAGCGACCGGCGCGGACGCGGCGCCGGGACCGTCCAGCCCGATGCGATGCACGCCCCAGGAGACGAGCGCCGTCGCCACCGCCGGGACGCCGACCGCCGTCGCCCACTGCAACGACCGGGCGCGGCCGGCCACCGAGCGGCGAACCGTGCAGAGCGCGGCCAGGGACAAGAGCACCGAGCCTTCCAGCCAGGCGGCGATGGTCACGAAGCGGCCGACCGCGTCGCCGGGCGAGGCGGCCCCGACCAGCGCGTGCGCCACGGCTGCCGCATTGGCCGCCAGCAGCACCCTCACCACGATGCCGATGTTGCAGAAATCGGGCAGCAGCGGCGCTTGCGCGCCGTCCGACACACGCTTGAGCCGGGCGGGCGAGGCGGCGTCGACCGCGCCGGGCGCCGCTCCGGCGGGCCGCATCTGCGCCGGCGTCTGGTCGTTCAATGCACGGTCTCCGCTTGAGCCACGCCTTGCCGGTGCGGCGGAAAGGCGCCTCTATAATCCGCGCTCCCCATCTTTGGCGCGGCAGCGCGAACGATTATGGCAGATCAGTTCCAGCGCAAAGCCGAGGCCTGGTCGGGGCGCTTCTCCGAACCCGTGGCGGAGCTCGTCAAGCGTTACACGGCTTCGGTGGGTTTCGACCAGCGGCTGGCGTTGTGCGACATCGAGGGCTCGCTGGCCCACGCCGACATGCTCGCTGCCTGCGGCGTGCTGCCCGAAGCCGACCTCGCCGCGATCCGTGACGGCATGGCGCGTATCCGCGACGAGATCACGCGGGGCGAGTTCACCTGGTCGGTCGACTTGGAAGACGTCCACCTCAACATCGAGCGCCGGTTGACCGAGCTGGCCGGCGACGCCGGCAAGCGCCTGCACACCGCGCGCAGCCGGAACGACCAGGTCGCGACCGACATCCGCCTCTGGCTGCGCGGCGGCATCGACGAGATCCGCGCCCTGCTGGCTGCCCTGCAGCGGGCGCTGGTGGACCTGGCCGAGCGGGAGGCCGACACCATCATGCCGGGCTTCACCCACCTGCAGGTGGCGCAGCCGGTGACCTTCGGGCACCACTTGATGGCCTACGTGGAGATGTTCGCCCGCGACGACGAGCGGATGGCCGACTGCCGCCGCCGCGTGAACCGGCTGCCCTTGGGCGCGGCGGCGCTGGCCGGCACCACCTACCCCATCGACCGCGAGCGCGTGGCGCGCACGCTCGGCTTCGAGGCGCTGTGCCTGAATTCGCTGGACGCCGTCAGCGACCGGGATTTCGCCATCGAGTTCTGCGCCGCCGCCGCCCTGGTCATGACGCACGTGTCGCGGCTGTCCGAAGAGCTGGTCACCTGGATGAGCCCGCGCGTGGGCTTCATCGACCTGGCCGACCGCTTCTGCACCGGCAGCTCGATCATGCCGCAGAAGAAGAACCCGGACGTGCCCGAGCTGGCGCGGGGCAAGGCGGGCCGCGTCACCGGCCACCTGATGGCGCTCCTGATGCTCATGAAGGCGCAGCCGCTGGCCTACAACAAGGACAACCAGGAAGACAAGGAGCCGCTCTTCGACACCGCGGACACCTTGACGCAGACGTTGCGCATCTTCGCCGACTTGGTGGGCGGCATCACGGTGCGGCGGGACCGGATGCGCCGCGCCGCGGCCGAGGGCTTCTCCACCGCGACCGACTTGGCCGACTACCTGGTCAAGAAGGGCCTGCCGTTCCGTGATGCGCACGAGGCGGTGGCCACCGCAGTGAAGTTCGCGGCCGACGCGGGAAAGGACTTGGCGGGCTTGACACTGGACGAGCTCGTCCACTTTTCGCCGCTGATCGAAGACGACGTGTTCGCCGTGCTGACGCTCGAAGGCTCGGTCGCGGCGCGTGACCACGTCGGCGGCACGGCGCCGGCGCAGGTCAAGGCCGCCATCGCGGTGGCGCGGAGCCGCTTGGCCGATTGATTCCACGAGCACCGGGACTGATCCATCGGTTCCCGCCAATAGAAGACGCCACCTGTCGGCGTCTTTTTTTATTGTCGATCCGGAGCGAGAAATCCCATTAATCCCTTGTGGGATCAGGGCTTACGCAGGACTGATCATTTGTCTTTTTAAATTTCTGACGCGCGCTCCATGCCATGTACGGCATGGGTTAGTCCCGATGGCAGTGCCCGGGGCGCCCGCCTACGATTCGCGGCGTGACGGACCACGTACGCGCCGAGGCGGACGTCACCGTAGTCGACGCTGAACGGCCTCGGCACCACCTGCCAACGATCCGGGAGACCCACATGCAACGTCGTTCATTCCTCAGGCACGCCGCCGTCGGTGGCGCCGCAACCACCGCCCTCGCCGCCCCCGCCATCGTCGGCGCGCAGCCCGCGGTCCGCTGGCGTTGCACTTCGGGCTTCCCGAAGTCGCTGGACACCATCTACGGCGCTGCCGAGTTCGTGGCCAAGCGCGTGTCCGAGATCACCACCGGCAAGTTCCAGATCAGCGTGCACGCGGCAGGCGAGCTGGTGCCGATGCCGCAGGCGGCCGACGCCGTCGCGCAAGGCACCTTCGAGTGCTCGCACACCGCGGCGTTCTACTACGTGGGCAAGGACCCGACGTGGGCCTTCGGCTCCACCATCCCCTTCGGCCTGAACTTCCGCCAGTTCAACGCCTGGTGGCTGCATGGCGGCGGCGAGGCGGCCTTCAACGAGTTCCTCAAGCCGCAGGGCATGTTCAACATCATCGCCGGCAACACCGGCGCGCAGATGGGCGGCTGGTTCCGCAAGGAGATCAACGGCCCGGACGACATGAAGGGGCTGAAGTTCCGCATCCCCGGCCTGGGCGGCCGGATCATGGAGCGCATCGGCGCGGTGCCGCAGCAGATCCCGGGCGGCGACATCTACCCGGCGCTGGAGAAGGGCACGATCGACGCGGCCGAGTGGGTGGGCCCGTACGACGACGAGAAGCTCGGCTTCAACAAGGTCGCCAAGTTCTATTACTACCCGGGCTTCTGGGAAGGCGGCGCATCCCTGGGCTTCCTGGTGAACCAGAAGGCCTACGACGCGCTGCCCAAGGATTACCAGGCCGCGCTGACCGCGGCGGCCCATGAAGCCAACGCCTGGATGATGGCCAAGTACGACGCGCAGAACCCGGCCGCGCTTCGCCGGCTGGTGGCGGCCGGCGCGCAGCTGCGCGCCTTCCCCCGCCCTGTGATGGAAGCGGCCTACAAGGGCGCGCAGGAGGTCTACAAGGAATTGTCGGCGACCAACCCGCAGTTCAAGCGCTTGTATGACCAGTACCTGACCTTCCAGCGCGAGCAGGTGGGTTGGTTCCGGGTGACCGAGAACACCTTCGACGACTTCATGGCCAACGTCAAGCGCCAGGCCTGATTCCGCTCCGGCTGGCCCCTGCACGCCCCGGCCCCGGCCGGGGCGTGCGGCCGGGCCGCCTCGCCCGTCCGCCAGAGGCTTTCCCGTGACTCCGCTCCTCGCCTTCACCCGCCTCGTCGACCGCCTGAACGAGCGGGTCGGCAATCTCGTCTACTGGCTGCTGCTGGGCTCCGTGCTGATCAGCGGCGCCAACGCGGTCGTGCGCAAGGCGTTCAACATGAGCTCGAACGCGGCGCTGGAGATCCAGTGGTACCTGTTCGCCGCCGTCTTCCTCCTGGGCGCCGGCTACACCCTCTTGCACGACGCGCACGTGCGCATCGACGTGCTCTCCAGCCGGCTCTCGCGCCGCAAGCAGATCTGGATCGACGTCGCCGGCATCGTCGTGTTCCTGCTGCCGCTGTGCGGCGCCATCATCTGGCTGTCCTGGCCGATCGTCGAGCGCGCCTACCTGACCGGGGAGATGTCCTCGAATGCCGGTGGGCTCGTCCGTTGGCCGGTGTACGCGATGCTGCCGCTGGGATTCGCGCTGCTGCTGCTGCAGGCGGTGTCGGAGTTGATCAAGCGGCTGGCGTTCCTCGCCGGCCAAGGTCCGGACCCGCACCCCAAGGGCGCCGAGAAGACCGACGAAGAGCTGCTGCTCGAAGAAATGCGTGCCAAGCACGCCGATGATCGCCTGGAGATCGCGCGATGAGCCGCCTCGCCATGAACCGCCCGACGATGGCGTTGGGCACCCTCGGATTGCTGGTGGCGCTGGCCGCGTTGGCCATGCTGATCGGATTGCCCGGCGGCACGGGTGGCGACACGGCGGTCGTCGGCTCGGCGGCCGCGTCGGAGAAAGGCTGGCTGGCGTCGAACATCGCGCCCGTCATGTTCGGCTCCCTGGTGTTGTTCCTGATCACGGGCTTCCCGGTGGCGTTCAGCCTGGCGGCCTGCGGGATGTTCTTCGGCCTGATCGCGGTCGAGCTCGGCCTGGCGCCCGCGGCGCTGTTCCAAGCGCTGCCGCTGCGCCTGTTCGGCGTGATGGCCAACGACACGCTCCTGGCCATTCCGTTCTTCACCTTCATGGGGCTGATCCTCGAGCGCAGCGGGATGGCCGAGGACCTGCTGGAGACCGTGGGGCGCGTCTTCGGCCCGATCCGTGGCGGCATCGCGCTGGCGGTGGTGCTGGTGGGCGCCATGCTGGCCGCCACCACGGGCGTCGTCGCGGCGTCCGTCATCTCGATGGGGCTGATCTCGCTGCCCATCATGATGCGCTACGGCTACAACCGCACCGTGGCCGCCGGCACGATCATGGCGTCCGGCACGCTGGCGCAGATCATCCCGCCCTCGCTGGTGCTGATCGTGATCGCGGACCAGCTCGGCCGCAGCGTGGGCGACATGTATCGCGCCGCGTTCATTCCGTCGTTCATGCTGGTGGGCATCTACGTGCTGTTCGTGGTCGTGCTGGCCTTCGTGCGACCGACGTGGGTGCCCGCGCTGCCGCCGGAGGCGCGCGGCCCGCGCGAGGCCGACGGCGCGAGCGGCATGCGCTCGCTGGGGCTGCTGGCGGCGGCGGCCGTCTCGATCGGCATCGCCTTCGCCGTGTACTACGAGCACATCGTCGCGGCCGTCACCGGCAACCCGGTTCAGCGCGCCCCGGTCGACGAGACCATCGTGATGGCGCTGTGCGCCGGCATCGGCGCGGCATGGCTCTTCGCGCTGATCAACAAGATGCTTGGCCTGAAGCTCTTGAGCCAGATCGCCCAGCAGGTCACGTTCGTGCTGATCCCGCCGCTGGCGCTGATCTTCCTGGTGCTGGGCACCATCTTCCTGGGCATCGCCACGCCCACCGAAGGCGGTGCCATGGGGGCAATCGGCGCGCTGGCGATGGCGATCGCGCGCGGCCGGCTGAACATGTCGCTGACCAAGCAGGCGCTGAATTCAACGGCGAAGCTGTCCTGCTTCGTGTTGTTCGTGCTGGTGGGCTCCAGCGTGTTCAGCTTGACCTTCCAAGCCATCGACGGCCCGATCTGGGTGGAGCACCTGTTCGAGGCGCTGCCCGGCGGCGCCATGGGCTTCATCCTGGCCGTCACATCGCTGATCTTCGTGCTGGGCTTCTTCCTCGACTTCTTCGAGATCGCGTTCATCCTGCTGCCGTTGCTGGCGCCCGTGGCCGACAAGCTCGGCGTGGACCTGATCTGGTTCGGCGTGCTGATCGCGATGGTGCTGCAGACCTCTTTCCTGACGCCGCCGTTCGGCTTCGCCCTGTTCTACCTGCGCAGCGTGGCGCCGGCGGTCGACTACATCGACAAGGTGACGCGCAAGCGGATCTCGGCGCTGACCACGGCGCAGATCTACCGCGGCGCGATTCCCTTCGTGATCCTGCAGATCATCATGGTCGCCGTGCTGATCGCCTTCCCGCAGACCGTGTTGATGGGCCTGGGCAAGACGGAGGCCGTGGACGTGGACGCAGTGAAGATCGACATCCCGCAAGGCGAGGAAGAAGACGGCGACGAAGCGAGCAACCTGTTCGGCGCGCCCGGCGCGGCGCCACCGGGAGCGGGGCCCGACGCACCGAAGTGAACCGGGCGATGCGACGCCGGCGGCAGCCGGCAGCACACGCCAGCTGCGGGTGAGCGTGGATCGGGCAGACGAGGACGCCCGGGCCGGGTTATCCCGCGTCTGGGCGAGGCGGGGTCGAGGGCTACAATTCTCGATTCCTGTCCGCAAGCCCTCCGCGTGGAGACCGCCCCGCCTATGCAACGCCGTTCCTTCCTGAAGCAGGCCGCCACGGGCAGCGCCGTGGCCGGCGCCCTGGCCGCCCCCGCCATCGTCGGCGCCCAACCGACCATCCGCTGGCGGCTGGCCTCCAGCTACCCGAAGAGCCTGGACACGCTGTACGGCGCGTCCGAGACCCTGTCGAAGCTCGTGTCCGCGGGCACCGGCGGCAAGTTCCAGATCAGCGTGCACGCGGCGGGCGAGCTGGTCCCCGCCCTGCAGGTGCTGGACGCGGTGCAGCAAGGCACCGTCGACTGCGGCTCCACGCTGGGCTCGTTCTACTTCGGCAAGGACCCGACCTTCGCCTTCGACACCACCCTGCCCTTCGGCCTGAACACGCGGCAGATGCTGGCGTGGATGCACGACGGCGGCGGCATGGCGCTGATGCGCGAGATGTACGCCGAACACGGCGTGGTGAACTTCCCGATGGCGAACACGGGCGCCCAGATGGGGGGCTGGTTCCGCAAGGAGATCAACTCGCTGGAGGACCTGAAGGGCCTCAAGATGCGCATCGCCGGCGTGGCCGGCACCATCATGGGCAAGTACGGGCTGGTGGCGCAGCAGTTGGGCGCGGGCGACCTGTATCCGTCGCTGGAGCGAGGCACCATCGACGCGGCCGAGTTCGCCGGGCCCTATGACGACGAGCGGCTGGGCTTGTACAAGGTCGCCAAGAACTACTACTACCCGGGTTGGTGGGAAGGCTGCGCGCAGGTTTCGCTGCTGGTCAACCAGAAGGCGTACGACGCCCTGCCCGCCGAGTACAAGTCGGTGCTCGAAGCGGCCAGCGCCTACGCGATGACCGAGTGCATCGCCAAGTACGACGCCCGCAACCCGGCGGCGCTGCGCCGGCTGGTGGGCGGCGGCGCGGTGCTCAAGGCCTTTCCCCGGCCGGTGCTGGACGCCTGCTGGACCGCGTCCCAGGAATGGTACGCGGAGACCGCCGGCAAGAACGCGAAGTTCAAGAAGGTGTACGACGCCTGGAGCCGCTTCCGCACGGACAGCGTGACCTGGTTCCGCGTCACCGAGAACACTTTCGACGATTATCTGGCCGCGCAGCTGGCCACCCGCCGCTGACCGTCAGCGCCGGCCCCGGGGCGCCCCGGGCGCCTGCGCGGTCCGCGCGCAGGCGTATCCTTGGCGCCGCGCGCGGCCGGCCCGGTCCGGTTCGCCCGACTTAATCCAACGTACGCAGCATCGGAGACGCACCCACATGGAACGCCGTTCCTTCCTGAAGAAATCCGCCGTCGGCGCTGCCGCGGCGACCACCGTCGCCGCGCCCGCGATCGTCGGCGCCCAGCCCGCCGTGCGCTGGCGCATGGCATCCAGCTTCCCCAAGTCGCTGGACACGCTGTTCGGCGGCGCCGAGTTGCTGGCGCGGCGCGTCGGCGAGATGACCGGCGGCAAATTTCAGATCAGCGTGCACGCCGCCGGCGAGATCGTCCCGGGGCTGCAGGTGCTGGACGCGGTCCAGCAAGGCACGGTCGAGATGGGCCACACGGCGCTGTACTACTTCTACGGCAAGGACCCGTCCTGGGCCGTCGCCACGGCCATCCCTTTCGGCTTGAACACGCGCCAGTACAACGCGTGGTGGCACCAACTGGGCGGCGACAAGATCTTCAACGAGTTCGCCAACAAGGCGGCCGGCATCGACGCCATCCTGTGCGGCAACACCGGCGCGCAGATGGGCGGCTGGTTCCGCAAGGAGATCAACACGCTGGAGGACCTGAAGGGCCTGAAGTTCCGTGTGGCGGGCTTCGCGGGCGAGGTGCTTTCCCGCATGGGCGTGGTGCCGCAACAATTGGCCGGCGGCGACGTCTACCCGGCGCTGGAGAAAGGCACCATCGACGCCACCGAGTGGGTCGGCCCCTACGACGACGAGAAGCTCGGTTTCGCCAAGGTCGCCAAGTTCTACTACTACCCGGGCTGGTGGGAAGGCAGCGCCGCGTTCCACGGGATCATCAACCAGAAGGCCCATGCGGCCCTGCCGCCCGAGTACCGCGCCGTGCTGGCCGCCGCCTGCGAGGAGTGCTACTCCTACGTCACCTCGCGCTACGACGCCTTCAACGCGCAGGCGATCAAGCGGCTGGTGGGGTCGGGCACGCAGCTCAAGGCCTTCTCGCGCCCGATCATGGACGCCTGCTACAAGGTCACCCAGGAGGTCTACGCGGAAACGACCGCCAAGAACGCGTCGTTCAAGCGCCTGCACGACCACTATTTCGGCGTGCAGCGCGACTTGGTGTCCTGGTTCCGCGTGACCGAGAACACCTTCGACGACTTCATGGCGACGTCGCAGCGCCGCTGATCGCGGCGGGGCCCCGCCCGGGACCCCCCGGGCGAGCTTGCGCACGGACGCACCCGAGCCCCGCCCGCTGGCGGGGCTTTTCATTGGCGGGTCCCGGGCCTGCGGATTGCGTCCGGTTGGCGATTCGACAGTCGCCGCCGACCGGGAACGCCCATGGTTTCACCGACTCGCAACGGCCCGACGCAAGACGCGCCGAGCCGATTCCCATTGCTGGACCGCCTCAAGCAGGCCACCCGCGGTAATGCGCCGCCCGGTCGGCCAGGCGCTTCCGGACGACCGGGGCAGCCGGGGCAGCCGCAGGCGAAGGGCCCGCCGAGGCGGGTCTGGTGGATCTTCGTGGCCATCCTGCTCACCAACTGGCTGGTGATGCGCTTCCTGATGCCGGGGCAAGCCACGCCGATCGCCGTGCCGTACACGCTCTTCAAGGAAGAAGCCGCGCGGGGCAACGTCGAAGCCATCTACAGCCAGGGCTCCAGCATCGAGGGGCGGTTCAAGTCGGCAGTCACGTGGCCGCCGGCCGCCGGCACGAACGCAGAAGCGAAGGCCGATGCCGGCGCAGCCACGGGCGCGGCAGCCGCCGGACCCGGCGCGGCCGAGCCCGCCGCGGGCGCCCGCAACGGGCAAGGCGAATTGCGCGGCGAGCGCCGCGTGCCCGACGAGCCGCGCACGTCGGACACCTTCACCACGACGCTGCCCACCTTCGTGGGCCCGAACCTGGAGACCTTCCTGATCGAGAACGGCGTCGAGATCAGCGCGGTGCCGATCCAGCAGGGCAGCACGCTGGGCACCCTGCTCTTCGGCTTCGGCCCGGCGATCCTGATCATCGCCTTCTACGTCTGGATGTACCGGCGCGCGGCGCAAGGCGGCGGCGCGGGCGGCGCGCTGATGGGCATCGGCAAGAGCAAGGCGCGCCGTTACGACCAGGAGTCCGAGAACAAGGTGACTTTCGCCGACGTCGCCGGCATCGACGAGGCCGAAAGCGAACTGGTCGAGATCGTGGATTTCCTCAAGGACCCGGAGAAGTACACGCGGCTGGGCGGCAGCGCTCCCAAGGGCGTGCTGCTGGTCGGCTCGCCCGGCACGGGCAAGACGTTGCTGGCCAAGGCCGTGGCGGGCGAAGCCGGCGTGCCGTTCTTCTCGATGAGCGCGGCCGAGTTCGTCGAGATGATCGTGGGCGTGGGCGCGGCGCGCGTGCGCGACCTCTTCAAGCAAGCGCGCGAGCACGCGCCCGCCATCATCTTCATCGACGAGGTGGACTCGATCGGCCGGGCGCGCGGCCAGATGGCGATCGGCGGCTCCAGCGAGCAGGAGCAGACGCTCAACCAGATCCTCACCGAGATGGACGGCTTCTCGGGCCGTGAGGGCGTGATCGTGCTGGCCGCCACCAACCAGCCGGACGTGCTGGACCGCGCGTTGTTGCGGCCCGGCCGCTTCGATCGGCGCGTGGTGGTCAACCTGCCCGACAAGAACGGCCGCGAGGCGATCCTGAAGGTGCACACGCGCAAGGTGCCGCTGGCGTCCGACGTGAACCTGGCCGAGCTGGCCTCGAGCACGCCCGGGTTGTCCGGCGCGGACCTGAAGAACCTGGTCAACGAGGCTGCGCTGCTCGCGGCGCGCCGCGGCCAGCAAGACGTGCGGCACAAGGACTTCCTGGATGCGCTGGAGAAGATCGTGCTGGGGCCTGAGCGGCCGCTGCTGCTGTCGCACGAAGACCGCGAACGCATCGCGTATCACGAGGCCGGCCACGCGATCCTCGGGCTGGTGGTGGCCGGCGCAGACCCCGTGCACCGCGTGACGATCGTGCCGCGCGGGCAGGCCTTGGGCGTGACCTACCAGCGGCCGCAGACCGACCGCTACAACTATCCGGAGGCGTACCTGCGGGCGCGCATCGTCGGCATGCTGGGCGGGCGCGCAGCCGAGGAAGTGGTCTACGGCACCAAGACCACCGGGGCCGAGAGCGACATCGAGCAGGCCACGCAACTGGCGCGCAGCATGGTGACCCGCTGGGGGATGAGCGAAAAGCTCGGGATGGTGCAGCTCGCGCCGCGGGGCAACGCGTTCCTGGGCGGCGGCTACGGGGGCGAAGGCAAGCCCTTCAGCGAAGAAACCGCGCGCCTGATCGACACCGAGGTGCAGGGCATCATCCGCGACTGCCACGACCAAGCCAAGCGGCTGCTGGTCACGAACCGGCGGGCCCTGGATGCGCTGGTGCGCGCCTTGCTGGACCGCGACACGCTCGACGAACACGAGATCCTGCAGGTGACCGGCCTGCCGCCGGCCCCGGAACTGGAGAACCGGCCGGTGCCGGTGGGCGCGACGGCCAGCGCGCCCCAGGCGGCCTGACGGCCGACAGGCCCCGCGTCATCACCCGCGTCACTTGCTGCCGGACGATTCCTGTCGCATCTGGCGCTCGATCATCGCGCCGGGGTCTTCCTCGGCGGGCGCTGACCCGGGGGTCGCGCCGGGCGCCGCACCGTCCGAGGCCGGCTCGCCGGGCGCGGCCGCCCCGTCGCCTGCCGCGCCGCCCGCGCCCGGTCCCCCCTGCCCGCCCGGCAGCGCGCTGGGCGCCTCGATCCGCGGCGCGGGGCTGTCGTCGATGGACTCGACCTGGATGTTCACCTTGTCCAGGTCGATGTCCTGCGCCTTGTCCAGCCACATGGTCACCAGGCCCGGCCACACGATGACGATGGCCACCATCACCAGCATCAGGATCACCCAGGGGATCGACCCGAGGTAGATGTCGTTGGACTTCACCTCCTTCGGCGCGATGCCCCGCAGGTAGAACAACGCGAAGCCGAAGGGCGGGTGCATGAACGAAGTCTGCATGTTGATGCACAGCAGCACCCCGAACCAGATCAGGTCGATGCCCAGCTTGTCCGCCACCGGCGCCAGCATCGGGATGATGATGAAGGCGATCTCGAAGAAGTCGAGGAAGAACGCCAGGAAGAACACGAAGACGTTGACGAACACCAGGAAGCCGATCTGGCCGCCCGGCAGGCTGGTCAAGTGGTGCTCGATCCACTTGGCGCCGTCCACGCCCTGGAACACCAGCGAGAACACGGTCGAGCCGATCAGGATGAAGATCACCATGGCGGTGATCTTCATGGTCGATTCCATGCCCTGCCAGACCAGCGGCCAGGTGAGCCGCCGGTTAATGGCGGCCAGCACGATGGCGCCGACGGCCCCCATGGCGCCGGCTTCGGTGGGCGTGGCCAGCCCCATGAAGATGGTGCCCAGGACCATGAAGATCAGCACCACCGACGGCACCATGCCCCACAGCACCTTCTTCCACAGCACCCAGCCGCGCTGCGTGCGGGCCTCCGGCGGCAGCGGCGGCACCCATTGCGGCTTGATCAGCGTGACCGCGAAGATGTAGGCCATGAAGAGCAGCGTCTGCACCAGCGACGGCCCGATGGCGCCCTTGTACATGTCGCCCACGCTGCGGCCGAGCTGGTCGGCCAGCACCACCAGGACCAGCGACGGCGGGATGAGCTGCGTGATGGTGCCACTGGCCGCGATCACACCGGTGGCCAGACGCATGTTGTAGCCGTAGCGGATCATGATCGGCAGGGAGATCACGCCCATCGCGATGACCGAAGCGGCCACCGTACCGGTGATGGCGCCCAGGATGGCGCCCACGATGATCACCGCGTAGGCCAGCCCGCCCGGCTTGGCGCCGAAGAGCTGGCCCGTGCCTTCCAGCAGGTCTTCAGCCAGTCCGCAGCGCTCCAGGATGGCGCCCATTAAGGTGAAGAAGGGGATCGCCAGCAGCAGGTCGTTGGAGAGGATGCCGAACACCCGCAGCGGCAGGTTGCCCAGGTACGCCGCCGGAAACAGGTTGCTCTCGATGGCCAGCAGGCCGAAGAAGAGTCCCAGCGCCGACAGCGAGAACGCCACCGGGAAGCCGATCAGCATCACGACCACCAGCCCCGCGAACATCAGCGGGGCGGCGTTGTCCATGGTCAACATGTCTTGTTCTTCTGTGCGACTGAATTCTTGGTCACGGGGCCCGCGCCGCCGGCGTCGCCGCTCACTGGAGCGGCCGCTCGTAATGGGTGTCCATCTGGTAGACCCCGGCGAGATAGGCCACGCGCTTGATGATCTCGGCGATGCCTTGCAGCACCAGCAGCGCGAAGCCCAGCGGCATCGCCAGCTTGGCCGGCCAGCGGGCCAGGCCGCCGGCGTTGCTCGACAGCTCGTTGTTGATCCACGAGTCGACGAACCAGGGCCAGGCCATCTGGCCGATGAGGATCGCGCCGGGCAACAGGAAGAAGATCATGCCGAGCAGGTCGATCCACGCCCGCGTGCGGTTGGGCAGCTTGCCGTAGATCACGTCGACGCGGACATGCTCGTTCACCCGCAGCACCACCGGCGCGCCCAGCATCACGATGCCGGCGAACATGTACCACTGCAGCTCCAGCCACGCGTTCGAGCTCATGTCGACCGCGTAGCGCGTGGTGGCGTTGATGGCGGACACGAGCGTCGCCGCCAGCACCAGCCAGGTGGCGATCAGGCCGAAGCCGCTGTTCAGCCGGTCGATCGCGTGCGCGAAGCCGAGTAGGGGTTTCATCCGCAGTGCCGTGGGGTGGCGCCGCCCGCGCACGGACGCACGCGAGCCGGCCAATGCATTGATTTTGGCGGACGCGAGTATAGAGCGAGCCGCGCCCGCGTGGCGCGGCCGCGACATCAGGAGTTTCCGCAGGCGTCGCGGCCGTCGGCCGCCGCGCCCGGCCCGATCAGCGTCGGCCTGACGAGACGATCAGCGCCGTCGTGGCGGCGGAAGGTCGGTGCAGACGCCCTCGAACACCTCGGCCGCCAACCCGATCGTTTCGCCCAGGGTCGGGTGCGGATGGATCGTCTTGCCGATGTCGGTGGGGTCGCAGCCCATCTCGATGGCCAGGGCGATCTCGCCGATCATGTCGCCGGCATGCGTTCCGACGATGCCGCCGCCGACCACGCGGTGCGTGGCATCGTCCACGATCAGCTTGGTGAAGCCCTCGTCGCGGCCGTTGGCGATCGCCCGGCCCGAGGCGGCCCACGGGAACACCGCCTTCGTGACCTTCACGCCTTGGCGGGCCGCGTCCTCTTCCGTCAGCCCGACCCAGGCGACTTCCGGGTCCGTGTAAGCCACCGACGGGATCACGCGCGCGTCGAAGTGCGACTTCTGTCCCGCCGCCGCCTCGGCTGCGAGATGTCCTTCATGCACCGCCTTGTGCGCCAGCATCGGCTGGCCGACGAGGTCGCCGATCGCGAAGATGTGCGGCACGTTGGTCCGCATCTGCGTGTCCACCGGCACGAAGCCGCGGTCCGTCACCGCCACGCCGGTCGTGTCGAGCCCGATCTTGCCGCCGTTGGGCGTGCGGCCCACCGAGACCAGCACCAGGTCGTAGAGCTGCGGCTCGGCCGGGGCGGCCTTGCCTTCGAAGCGCACCCGGATGCCCTCGGGCAGGGCTTCGACGCCGACGGTCTTGGTCTGCAGCATGACGTTGTCGAAGCGGCGCGCATTGTGCTTCTGCCAGACCTTGACGAGGTCGCGGTCGGCGCCCTGCATCAGGCCGTCCATCATCTCGACCACGTCGATGCGCGCGCCCAGGGTCGAGTACACGGTGGCCATCTCCAAGCCGATGATGCCGCCACCGATGACGAGCATGCGCGACGGGCGCGTGCGCAGCTCGAGCGCGCCCGTGGAATCGACGATGCGCGGGTCGTCCGGCACGAAGGGCAGCTTCACCGGCTGAGAGCCGGCCGCGACCACGGCCTGGGCGAAGCGGATGGTGCGGGTGCCGTCGGGCCCCTCCACCTGGAGGTGGTGCGGGTCGATGAAGCGGCCCACGCCCTGGACGACACGCACCTTGCGGGCCTTGGCCATCCCGGCCAGGCCGCCGGTCAGCTTGCCGACGACCTGCGACTTCCACGACCTCAGCTGGTCGATGTCGACCTGGGGCGGACCGAAGGCGATTCCATGGGCGCCGAACGACGCGGCCTCGTCGATGACGGATGCCACGTGCAGCAAGGCCTTGGACGGGATGCAACCGACGTTGAGGCACACGCCGCCCAGGGTCGGGTAGCGCTCGACCATGATCGTGTCGATGCCGAGGTCGGCTGCGCGGAAGGCGGCCGAGTAGCCCCCGGGGCCCGCGCCCAGGACCAGCAGCGCGCACTCCATGTCCGGCGTGCCGCCGAACGCCGGGGAAACGGACGCGGGCGCCGGTGCCGGTCCTGGCGCGGCGGCCGGCGCTGGCGAGGCCGCTGGCGAGGGCGCGGAAGTTGGCGCTGGGCCGGCGCCGGTCGCAGCGGCAGGCGCCGCGGCCCCGGCTGCAGCGGGCGCAGACGCGGGCGCAGGCGCGAGACCGGCCGAGGCGCTCTCCCCGTCCGTCGCCATGGTCAGCATGACGCTGCCCTTGGCGACGCGGTCGCCCACCTTCACGCGCAGTTCCGCCACCGTCCCGGCAGCCGTGCTGGGAATCTCCATCGACGCCTTGTCGGACTCGACGGTGATCAGGCTCTGCTCGATCTCCACCCGGTCGCCCGGCTTGACCAGCACCTCGATGACCTCGACTTCGTCGAAGTCGCCGATGTCCGGGACCTGCACCTCGATGGTCTGCGCCAATTCCGTCTCCGTCTCGTTCCGTGCAGGGTCGACGCGCTCAGGCGCGCGTGGGAAAACTGTAGATGCGGTAAGGGCCGGCCGAGCTCTTGTCGAACTCGATGCCGCCCCCGATGCCGGCCTCGGCGATCTCGTGCGCGCTCTCGAGCCGGTCGTAGACCGCGTGCATCGCGCCCAGCGCGAAGTTGCGGCCCGACCCGATCGCCCAGAACCGCTCGAAGCTGAAAACCTCGCGGTACGAATACACCCCGTAGATGCCCGACGGATTGGCGATCAGCGCGGTGAGCTGGCTGGATTCGTACGGGTCGTCGTCGTCTTCCTTGGTGTTGAGGAAGTAGTGCTGCTTGAGCAGCGAGTGCGCGCGCATGAAGGTCTCGAAAACGTCGTCGCGCGAGTTCAGCCGCACGTCGTCCATGCTCGCCAGCAGCCGCCCCAGCACCGGGAAGTGCGCCGCGGTGCCGGCGATGCCGATGTAGGAGTCGCCGACCGAGAAGATCTTCTGGTTGGCCTCGTAGGCGCCTGAAAGCCGGGTGTCGCCGAAGGTCACCAGGGTGTCGGCCGCGATGGCCACCTCGCGTCCCTTGCGCACCACAACGATGGTCGTCAAATCATCGCCCTCCGGAAGTCGGCCAGCAACTGCGCCAGCATCGAGTTGAAGCGGGCCGCCGCGGCGCCATCGACCACGCGGTGGTCCCACGACAGCGAAAGCGGCAGGATCAGGCGCGGCACGAAGCTGCCGGTGGACTCGTCCCACGTGGGCCGCATGACCGAGCGGCAGACGCCCAGGATGGCGACCTCGGGCGCGTTGATGATCGGCGTGAAGTAGGTGCCGCCGATGCCGCCCAGCGACGAGATCGAGAAAGTGCCGCCTTGCATCTCGCCGGGCGACAGCTTCCCGTCGCGCGCCTTCTTGGCCAGCTCGGCCGTCTCTCGGGCGATCTCGACCACGCCCTTGCGGTCGGCGTCGCGGATGACCGGCACCATGAGGCCGTTGGGCGTGTCCGCCGCGAAGCCGATGTGGTAGTAGCGCTTGAGCACCAACTCGTCGCCATCCAGCGAGGCGTTGAATTCGGGGAACTTCTGAAGCGCCGCGACGCAGGCCTTCACCAGGAAGGCGAGCATCGTGACCTTGGTGCCCGACTTCTCCAATTCCCGGTTGATCTGGACGCGGAAGGCTTCCAGGCTGGTGATGTCGGCGTCCTCGTGGTTGGTGACGTGCGGGATCATCACCCAGTTGCGGTGCAGGTTCGCCGCCGACAGCTTCTTGATCCGCGCGCGCGCTTGCCGCTCCACCGGCCCGAACTTGGCGAAGTCCACCTTGGGCCACGCGGCCAGGCCGAGGGACGCGCCCGCGTCCGAAGGCACTGCCGCGGCCGCCGGCGCCGCCTGGGCAGGCGCCATCGCGCTGGCGACCGCTCCTTTGACATACGCACGCACGTCGTCGTGCGTGACCCGCTGGCGGGGGCCGCTGCCACGCACGCGCGACAGGTCCACGCCGAGCTCCCGCGCGAACTTCCTCACCGAGGGCGACGCGTGCGGCTTGACCACGTGGGCGTCGTCGCCGGCGACCGCGGCGGCGGGCGCAGCGGGTGCGCCATTGCCGCCCGCCGATGTGGACGGCGCCACGGATCCACCCGCGCCCGTGCTGGCCCGAGCGACAGCCGGGTCCGCGACGGGCGCCGAGGGGTCGGGCGCGGCGTACTGCATGGACGCGGGCGCAGGCGCAGGTGCCGGCCCAGGCGCCGAAGCAGACGCGGACTGCGGCGCGGGCGCCGGCGCTGCAGCTGCCGGTTGTCCACCCGAACCGGCACTCTCCAGAACGGCCAGCGGCGAGCCCTTCGAAACACGGTCGCCGACCTTCACCAGCAAGGACTTGACTCGACCCGCCGCAGCGCTCGGAATCTCCATCGAGGCCTTGTCGGACTCGACGGTGACCAGGCCTTGCTCGACCTCGACCATGTCGCCGGGCTTGACCAGCAGCTCGATGACTTCGACTTCCGCGAAGTCACCGATGTCGGGCACGTCGATCTCGAGCTCGCCGCCCGTGCCGGCCGCAGGCGCGGCGCCTGCAGCGGATGGCGCGGGGGCCGGTACCGGTGCGGTCGACGCTTGCGGCTGCGCGGCGGCGGGGGCCGGCCCGGGCGCAGGCGCCAGGGCCGGTGCGGCCGCCGGTGCGGGTGCAGGTGCTGGCGCGGCTGCCGTCGACGACGCCGCGGCAGCGGCCGCCGCGTCGCCGGCCTGCAGCGTGACCACGACGCTGCCCTTGCGGACCCGGTCGCCCACCTTGACCCGCAGCTCCTGCACGATGCCCGCCGCCTCGCTCGGGATCTCCATCGAAGCCTTGTCGGATTCGACCGTGATCAGGCTTTGCTCGATCTCGATCCGGTCGCCCGGCTTGACCAACAGCTCGATGACTTCGACATCCTCGAAATCACCGATGTCCGGCACCTGCACCTCGATGGTCTGCGCCAATTCGGTCTCCGTTTCCTTCGCGTTTCGTTGTTGTTCGTGTCTTCAGCGCACGGCGGCCGGGCTGGGCTTGTCGGCCGAAATGCCGTAGCGCTGCATGGCTTCGGCGACCCGCGACGCCGGCACCCGGCCTTCGTCGGCCAGCGAAGCCAACGCGGCCACCACCACCCAGCGGCGGTCGACCTCGAAGAAGTCGCGCAGCTTGGCCCGCGTGTCGGAACGTCCGTAGCCGTCGGTGCCCAGCACGCGATAGCTGCGGTCGGCCGGAAGGTACGGACGGATCTGGTCGGCGAAGGCTCGAATGTAATCGGTCGACGCGATCACCGGGCCTTCATGTCCCTGCAGCTGACGCGCCACGAAGGGCAGCTTCGGCTCGGTGCCGGGGTGCAGCAGGTTCCAGCGCTCGCACTCGATCCCGTCGCGGCGCAACTCGGTGAAGCTGGGGCAGCTCCAGACATCGGCCGCCACGCCCCAGTCCTTCTCGAGCATCGCGGCCGCCTCGATCACTTCGCGCAGGATGGTGCCCGAGCCCAGCAGCTGCACGCGAAGGTCGTTGGCGCCACCTTCCTGGAGCAGGTACATGCCCTTGAGGATCTGCTGCTCGGTGCCGGGCTTCAGGCCCGGGTGCGGGTAGTTCTCGTTCATCAGCGTGATGTAGAAGAACACGTCCTCCTGGTTCTTCACCATCCGCTGCAGGCCCGAGTGGATGATCACGGCCACTTCGTGCGCGAAGGTGGGGTCGTAGCTCACGCAGTTCGGCACGACGCTGGACAGGATGTGGCTGTGGCCGTCCTCGTGCTGCAGGCCCTCGCCGTTGAGCGTCGTGCGGCCCGCGGTGCCGCCCAGCAGGAAGCCGCGCGCCCGCATGTCGCCCGCCAGCCAAGCCAGGTCGCCGAAGCGCTGGAAGCCGAACATCGAGTAGTAGATGTAGAACGGGATCATCACCCGGTCGTTGGTCGAGTACGACGTCGCCGCGGCGATCCACGACGCCATGGCACCGGCTTCGTTGATGCCTTCCTGCAGGATCTGGCCCTTGACGTCCTCGCGGTAGTACATCACCTGGTCGCGGTCGACCGGCTCGTACTTCTGGCCCTCGATGGAGTAGATGCCGATCTGGCGGAACAGGCCTTCCATCCCGAAGGTGCGCGCCTCGTCGACCAGGATCGGCACCACCCGCGGGCCCAGGGCCTTGTCGCGCAGCAGTTGCGTCAGGCACCGCACGTAGGCCTGCGTGGTCGAGATCTCGCGGCCTTCGGCGGTGGCTTCGAGCACGGGCGCGAAGACGTCGAGCTCCGGCACCGGAAGGACTTCGGAGGCGCGGCGGCGCCGCTGCGGCAGGTAGCCGCCCAGGGCCTTGCGTCGCTCGTGCAGGTAGCGCATCTCGGGCGCGTCATCCGAAGGCTTGAAGAACGGCACTTCGGCGAGCTTGTCGTCCGGGACCGGGATGGCGAAGCGGTCGCGGAACTCGCGGATCGTGTTGTCGTCGAGCTTCTTGGTCTGGTGCGCCGTGTTGCGGCCCTCGGCGACCTTGCCCATGCCGAAGCCCTTGATGGTCTTGGCCAGGATGACGGTGGGCTGGCCGGTGTGCTCGGTGGCGCGCTTGAAGGCGGCGTAGATCTTGTGCGGGTCGTGGCCGCCGCGGTTCAGTCGCCAGATGTCCTCGTCGGTCATGCGCGCGACCATCTCCAGCAGCTTGGGGTGCTTGCCGAAGAAGTTCTTCCGCACGTAGGCGCCGTCGTTGGCCTTGTAGTTCTGGTACTCGCCGTCCACGGTCTCCATCATGACGCGCTGCAGGATCCCGTCCTTGTCCTTGGCCAGCAACGGATCCCAGTACGAGCCCCAGATCACCTTGAGCACGTTCCAGCCCGAGCCGCGGAACTCGCCTTCCAGCTCCTGGATGATCTTGCCGTTGCCGCGGACCGGGCCGTCCAGGCGCTGGAGGTTGCAGTTCACGACGAACACGAGGTTGTCGAGCTTCTCGCGCGCGGCCAAGCCGATCGCGCCCATCGACTCCGGCTCGTCCATCTCGCCGTCGCCGCAGAAGCACCACACCTTGCGATTGGCGGTGTCGGCGATCCCGCGGGCGTGGAGGTACTTGAGGAACCGCGCCTGGTAGATGGCGTTGATCGGGCCCAGGCCCATCGAGACGGTCGGGAACTGCCAGAAGTCCGGCATCAGTTGCGGATGCGGATACGACGACAGGCCCTTGCCGTCCACCTCGCGGCGGAAGTCCAGCAGTTGCGCCTCGTCGAGGCGCCCTTCCAGATAGGCGCGCGCGTAGATGCCGGGTGACGAATGTCCCTGCAGGAACAGCAGGTCGCCGCCGTGGTCTTCGGTGGGCGCGTGCCAGAAGTGGTTGAACCCGATGCCCAGCATGTTGGCCACCGACGCGAAGCTGGACAGGTGTCCGCCCAGGTCGCCGTCGGCGCGGTTGGACTTGACCACCATGGCCATCGCGTTCCACCGCATCCAGCTGCGCAGCCGCTCCTCGTATTCGAGGTTGCCCGGGCAGTGCTCCTCCAACGCGGCGGGGATGGTGTTGACATAGGCCGTGTTGGCCGAGAACGGCACGAAGCCGCCGGAACGCCGCGTCTTGTCGATCAGCAGTTCGAGCAGGAAGTGGGCGCGGTCCGGGCCTTCGCGCTCGATCACCGCTTCGAGGGCGTCGAGCCACTCGCGGGTCTCGGTCGGGTCGACGTCGCCGGGCTCGTTGGCGGCGGGATGGGGATTCGGAACAGCGGACATCGGCGGCGTCTCCTCGGTTTCGTGCGGCCGATTCTAGGGACCGGATCGCAGGTTGACAACAAAATTTTCCGTAATCCGGTAAGATGTTTCACAATGCGGTAAGTAACAGCGGCGGCATCACGCCGCTCCATGCCCCCGCGATGCGGAACCATGCCCGCGGACATGGGGGACGACCCCGATGCCAATGCCGCACAGCAACACCTACACTTCCTCCATGAGCGTCAAGCGCAGCCGCGCCCATTCCGACTGGGACACCTTCCGGTGGTACACGGTCATGCCGGTGGTCGCGCTCGTCCTGTTCGTGGGGGTGATGGTCGCGTTCTTCGCGTACCTGCAGCGCTCCGAGACCGAGCAGCAGCGCCAGACGATGTACCGCGACATCGAATGGGCGCAGCAGACTCTGCGCCTGCGCTTGCGCGCGAACCAGGATTCGGTGGCGGCCACGGCGGCCGAGTGGAGCGACGCGGCCCGCGGCGACGGCGACCTGCTGCGGCCGGCGGCCCGCACCTTCCTGCTGGGCAACCCGGACGCCCTTTATGTCGGGCTGATCGACAACGACCGGCGCATCTCCTGGCTGCTGCCCAATGTCGGCCTAGGTGCGCCCGGCGACCGACAGCCCGGATCGGCGCTGCCCGATTCGCCCGGGTCCAGCGCCTACGACGAGGCGCGCATCGATCGGCAGCCGGTCTACACGCATCCCTTCGTCGAGCCGGGCGGCGACACGCTCGTCGAGATGCACGTGCCCGTGCTCGTCGATCGCGCCTTCATGGGCACGATCGTGGTGGGCTATTCGCTTCGGCGCATGGTCACCGCGGGGTTGCCGATCGAGGTGCTGGACCGCTACCGGGTGTCGCTGATCGACCAGTCCGGCAACGTGCTGGCGGCTTCGTCCCGCAAGCCCGTGCCAACCGACGGCCTGTCCTATGAACTGGCGCTGGAGCCGCCGGGCCATGGCGTGCGCCTGCGGGCGGAGATGTTCGCCTCGCGCCCCATGCTCATTGACCGGACGCTGCAAGCCGCGGTGATCGGGCTGTCGGCGGCGATCGTGGTCAGCCTCGTGATGCTGTGGCGCTACGCGCGCAGCCGGGCGGAAGCCGAAGCCGAGCGCGACCGCTTGTTCGAGCTGTCGATCGACGTGCTGTGCGTGCTGCGCGCCGACGGCCGATTCATGCGCGTCAATCCGGCGTTCTCCGAGATGTTCGAGCGCGACGGCATCACCGAGGACCTGCTGTCGATCATTCATCCCGACGACCGGCCGACCGTGGTCGCGGCGCTCGAGCGGCTCGCCCGCGCCGGCGACGGCGGTCCGGTGCAGGCCGAGTCCTTCGAGGCGCGCTGCGCGCCGGCCGGCGACGGCTGGTGGCGCTGGCTGGAGTGGTCGATCCGCAGCGCGAGCGGCCGCGGGGTCGGACGCGGCGCGTCGGCCACGTTGTACGCGGTGGCGCACGACGTGACCGACCGCAAGGCCGCGGAAAGCGCCTTGGCGGCCGAGACCGCCTTCCGCCGCGCCATGGAGGACTCCCTGCTCACCGGCATGCGCGCCTACGACATGCAGGGCCGCATCACCTACGTCAACCGCGCCTTCTGCCGCATGCTGGGCTACGAGGAGCACGAGCTGGTCGGCGCGACGGCACCCTTCGCCTATTGGGACCCGGACCACCACGCGGAGCAGTTCGCCAACGTCGATGCGGTGCTGCGCGGCGAAGCGCCCGCCTCGGGCTTCTCGGTTCCCTGCATCCGCAAGGACGGCACGCGGCTGATCGCCCGCATGTACGTGTCGCCGCTGGTGGACGCGCAAGGCCGCCAGACGGGCTGGATGACCTCGATGACCGACATCACCGAGCCGACCCGCATCCGGCGCGAGCTGGAAGCCGCGCACGAGCGCTTCGCGACGGTGTTGGACGAACTGGCCGTGGCCGTGTCGGTGGCGGCGCCCTCCGCCACCGTGGACGAAGCCGCCGCGGACGGCGCCGAGAACGCTGCTTCGAGCGATGCGACGCAAGACGGTCCGCCGGCCCTGGAACTGCTCTTCGCCAACCGCATGTACAAGTCCCTCTTCGGGATGGCTGGCGACGGTCACCACACGCTGGCACCGGCCGTCGAAGCGTCGGGCGCGACGGTGCTGGACGAATCCTCGGCGCCGGCCGAGGGCGTGGAGGTGTGGGACGCGGGCGTGCAGCGCTGGTTCGAAGTCCGCACGCGCGGCGTGCGTTGGGTCGATGGCCGGCCGGTGCAGCTGCTGGTGGCCGCCGACGTGACCGCGCGAAGGTCGGCGCAGGAGCAGCAACGCCAGCAGGACGAACGGCTGCAGCGCACTTCGCGCCTGGTGACCATGGGCGAGATGGCGTCGTCGCTGGCGCACGAACTGAACCAGCCCTTGACGGCCATCGCCAACTACACGATGGGCATCGCGGCGCGCGTGCGGCACCGCAAGGCCCGCGGCGAAGCGGTGGACCCCGACGAATTGATCGAGATGCTGACCAAGACGGCGCGGCAAGCCGAGCGTGCCGGTCAGGTGCTCCGCCGAATCCGCGATTTCGTCAAGCGTAGCGAGCCCGCCCGCACCGCCTGCAAGGTCGAGACGATCGTCGCGGACGCGCTCGGGCTGGCGGAAATCGACGCGCGCCGCCACCGGGTGCGGATCGACGTTCGCCTGCCGCGCGACGCGCCCATCCTGTGGGCCGATCCGATCCTGATCGAGCAGGTGCTGCTCAATCTGGTCAAGAACGGCATCGAGGCGATGCGCGACTCGCCCCGAAGGCAACTGGAGGTGAAGGTCCAGCTGCTGGCCGGGGCGGTCGAGTTCCTGGTGTCGGACGTCGGCCCGGGCCTGGCCGAAGGCGCGCGCGAGAAGCTGTTCGAGCCCTTCTTCACCACCAAGACGGAAGGCATGGGCATGGGCTTGAACATCTGCCGCTCGATCATCGAATCGCACCAGGGGCGGCTGTGGGTCGAGGAACGCGACGGCGGCGGTTGCACGTTCGGCTTCACCCTTCCCCTGATCGAAGCCGACGCGCGCCGAGCCGATGCGCGCGTGGCGGCCTGAACCCCGACGCATCGGCACGGACCGAGGACACGCCCGCATGAACGCGATCCCGCCCGAGGCATCGACGCATTCGCGAACCGGACACGACCTGATGAGTTCCAAGCCTTTCGACACGCCGTCTGCGCCGCCAGAGCGGGACATCGTCTACGTGGTGGACGACGACGAAGCCGTCAGGGATTCGCTACGCTGGCTGCTCGACGCCAATGGCTTCGTGGTGCGCGCCTTCGACAGCGCCGAGTCCTTCCTCGCGGCCTGGTCGCACCATGACGACGGCTGCCTGATCCTGGACGTGCGGATGCCCGGCATGAGCGGGCCCGCGCTCCAGGACGAGTTGATCCGGCGCGGCGTGAGCCTGCCCATCGTGTTCATCACGGGCCACGGCGATGTGCCGATGGCCGTGACGAGCATGAAGAAGGGCGCGGTCGACTTCCTGGAGAAGCCTTTCTCCGATGCGGACCTGTGCGCCACGGTCCGGTCCGCCCTGGACCGCGTGCGCACCCGCGAGGCCGAAGCGGCCGTCGACCGCCGCCACGCGGAGTTGCTCGCGCGGCTCACCGGCCGCGAACAGCAAGTGCTCGACCGCATCGTCGCCGGCCGTTTGAACAAGCAGATCGCCGACGACCTCGGCATCAGCATCAAGACGGTCGAGGCCCACCGTGCCAACATCATGGAAAAGCTCGAGGCGCGATCGATGGCCGACCTGATGAAGGTCGCGTTGCGCGCCGGCCCCCAGCCTTGAGCGCGCGCCGACTTATCTGCTAATATCTCGGTTTGGGCGGCTGTAGCTCAGTTGGATAGAGTACCTGGCTACGAACCAGGGGGTCGTGGGTTCGAATCCTGCCAGCCGCGCCAGCACATGCAAAAAGGGCCTTGCGAAAGCAAGGCCCTTTTTCTTTGCGTTGCCGCACACCCACGCTCGCTGCGGCGGTCGTTGGTGCGCGGGGCCGCTTGAGAGCCGGCTGCGCGGACATCCCGAACGGCTACGACGGGTCGATCCAGTCAGCCGCGTCAAGGGCTTCGATGCGCGAGGCATCCGAAAACCGCGCTTGCAACTCCGATGCCGAAAGCGGGGGGCAGAAGGCCCAATCGGTGGCGCCACGTGGATCGGTGACGCGGACATGCGCGACCCCTTGCGGCTGGACGGGCAGATACGCGCCGCACCCCTTGCCCTGCTCAGGATGGGCCACCAGCATGAATTGCGTGGCCAGGCCGGAAGCCACGGGGTCCGCGCAGTTGCCGAAGACAGTGGCGCGGCTGCAGGTGCCGCAGTGGGCCCGGCCGTCGACCGGCGCAGCGGACACGCCTTCCGCAACCCCCTGGAACGAGGCATCGGCCGAGCCGGCCACCGGCAAACCGGCAAGCGCCGGGGCCGCTCCAGCCGTCCGCGGGAAGCCCACCGGCGGCAAATCGTCGTCCATCCAGGGCGCGTCTGCCAAGCCGCGCCGCACATGCATCCTTCTCACCGCGAACTCCCTGCCGACCAGCGGCTTGCCACCTCTTTATACTGTATGAAATTACAGCATGCTGGCAGGCAAGGCAAGCGCCACGCGGGCGGCACCGAATCGATCCCCGGAAGCCGGGAGCGTTGGGGATCCGACCGGTATGCGGCCCCGAAAGCCTGGCCGACAGACAGCCTGCCGGGCTAGCGGGCTGGCGGGCTGGTCGGTCAGGTCACGACCAGGACCGGGACGCGGGAGTGGGACAGCACGCGCGAGGCCACCGAGCCGAGCAGCAGATCGCCCAGCCCGCTGCGGCCCTTCGCTCCCATCACGATCATGTCGTAGCCGCCCGCTTCGGCCGTCCGAGTGATCGTCGGTGCCAACTCACCGCTTTCGCGAAGCACATGGAATTTCACGCCGCGCGACTGGAGGAGCGCCAAGGCTTCCTTCAGGTCGCTCTCGTGGAACTCCGAGAGGTACGCATCGACCGCTTCCCGACCGACCACGCCCTGGTGCCGCCGGACGAAGGAGTCGTTGTGGACGTTGATCAGCGCGATCTCGGGCGGTTGCGACATGGCGGCGCCCAACGCCAGCGCCTTTTCCAGTGCTTTGATGGATTGGGCCGAGCCGTCGACGGCGACGAGGATCTTCATCGTGTGGACACTTCCGTGGGGGACGTTGAGAGGTTGCGCCAAGCTTAACCGATGCCGGCGCAGGCTCGCCCGGCAGGCCGGTCCGCGGACTAACGTCCGTCGCTCGCTGGATGATGCGTGCTGACCGCAACGAGCGATTCAGGACCTTCGGTTTGCTGTCTGACGGAAGCTGCCGGGTCCGCATTCGGGCAATGGATCGGCACCTCTGACACGGGTGTCGAGCACCGCTCTCTCATGGAAGTTCGACACCCGTCGTGGTGCACGAGGTCGCTCGGCGCACGCCGCCTGGGCTTGTCCGGACGCGCCCCGGTGCGCGCGCCGGTGCGCGCCGCACCCGCTTCATGCGTGCCGCGCGAAAGGCCCGGTGCGCAGTCCTTCGAGTGCAGCGCCGGGCCCCTCGTCGATCAGGCCGAAGCCGCGCCCCCTGCCACCACCGACACCGTCGGCACCGGCTTGGTGATCGCTTCGGCGGCACGCTTGCCCGCCACGAACGCATGGTCCGAGTTGTAGTACTCCCACTCGCTGTAGCGGCCTGCCAGGACGATGTCGTGCTTGGCCAGCCAGTCGCGCACCAATGCCACGTTCTTGGCGCGCGCATGGTCGTAGACCACGTACGCGATCGGCATGTCGACCTCGTTGGCCACCAGGATCTTGTCGTCCGGGCGGATCATGCCGACACGGATGCAATCCTCGATGCAGCGCTTGATCAGCGCCTCGCCCTCGCACGGCAGCGGCTTGGACGGCGAATAGGAGATCTCGCAGGTCAGGCCGAACCCGCCGGGCGGGTTGCAGTTGGGGCTGGCGTTGCCCTGCACGAAGATGCGGTGGAAGACCGTGTCCTCGGGATAGTAGATCCAGTGCTTGTCCGTCAGGCTGGAGCGCCCCACCCCGATGTTCACGCAGCGGATCGACGTGTGCCGCAGTCCCTTCGACGCGGCCACCACTTCTTCGGGTGCCTCTTCGCCCAACGACGCCACGAGCTTGGGCAGCGGTACCGTCGACACCAGCGTGTCGTACCCGATGGTGCGTCCGTCGCTCAACGTGAGCGTGCGGTTGCGGGGGCTGATCGAGCTCATCGTGGTGCCCAGCCACATGTCGCCGCGAAGGTGCGGCACGAAGGCGTCCATCAGCGCCTGGAATCCACCTTTCAACGGATATCCGAAGCGCGCGTTCGGTCCCATGGGCTTCGGCACGGGCTCCAGGGCCCCTTCGATCATCTGCTCGAGATCGGGCAGCGGCACGCGCCCACCCAGCCACGAGGTCTCCATCTCGGACAGCGGCACCGCCCAGATCTTCTGGTTGTACGGGATGGCGAAGTGCTTCGCCACGCCGGCGCCCCAGACGCGATAGATGAACTCTTCGAAGTTGGCCGGCGGCTTGTCGCTGACCGGTTGCGCCTGCCCCTTGCCCTTGAGCGGGCCGAAGCGCGCCTCGATGGCGCCGATGATGCATTCCTTCAGCACCTTCGGCGGCAAGCCGTACAGCGCGCCCTGGAAGGGGTAGCGCGTGTAGACGTTCTTGGAGTAGACCCACGCCTCGCGATCCTGCCAATGCAGGTTGTCGCCCAGCAGCTTGTCGTACAGCTGCAGCACGTACGGGTCGTTGGAGAACATGATGTGGCCGGCGTAGTCGAAGGTGAAGCCGCCGTCCTCGATCGAGCGGCACCAGCCGCCCACGCGCTGCTCACGTTCGACCAGCAGCGACCCCTCGCCGAGATGGTAGGCCGCCGACAGGCCCGTCGGCCCGGCGCCGAGGATGACCTGGCGCCAATGCGGCACCCCGCGCTTGACCGTGCCGCCCGACCCGGCTGCCGCAGCCGCCGTCGTGTTGCGGGCGCCGCGGGAAAGCAACCCCTGCGCCACGGGACTGCGTCCTTCCGAACGCGACTCCTTGATCAGTTCGCCCATGCGCGCGGCCGTGCGGTCCCAGGAGGTGCCCGCGACCACTTGCCGCATGCGCTCGATGCGCTCCTGGCGCGCCGCACCGGTCTCGGCCAACGCCTGCTCGCAGGCCTCGACGAAGCCCGTGGCGTCCGCGGCGATCCACACCAGGCCACCGTAGGGCTCGACGACGTCCGTGATCGGTGTCGACACGATCGGCTTTTCCGCCGCCATGTATTCGAGCGTCTTCGTCGGGCTGATGAACTTGGTCGACTCGTTCATCGCGAAGGGCAGCAGGCACACGTCCCAACCGGCGGTGTAGACCGGAAGCTCTTCGTAGGTGCGCGGCCCGAGCCAATGGATGTTGGGCCGCTGCGGCAGCGACGCCGGGTCGATCTTCACCACCGGCCCCACCATCACCAACTGCCAGTCCGGCCTTGCCGCGGCCACGGCGTCGATCAGGCTGGTGTCCAGACGCTCGTCGATGACACCGAAGAAGCCCAGGCGCGGATGGGCGATGTCGCGTTGCGCAGCCTCGATGGCCGCCTGCGCGGCATCGTCGCCACGCGGGGCGAAGTGCGCGGCATCGACGCTCGACGAGAAGCAATGGGCGTTCGGATGCCGGTCCTTCTTGGCGTTGTAGAGGCTCGGGCCGCCGGTGAAGACGACGTCGGCCACCTTGAGCAGCGCGTTCTCGCGCTGCAGGAGTTGGCGTGGGGCATTCCTGAAGTGGGACAGCTCGTCCATGCAGTCGTACACGACTTTCGTGGGCGACAGGCCCTGCAGCAAGGGCAGCGCCATCGGCGTGTAGAACCAGACGGCGTAGTCTTCGATGCCCTGGTCGCGCAGGTACTCCTCCAGCAGGGAGGACAGCACCGGAAGCTGGTCGTCGTGGAAGCCATCGGCCGCGATCGGCGTGTGCGGACGCAGCACCTCCACGTTGTCGCTGGGCGTGATCCGCTCGAAGTGCGGTTCGCGCTGGTCGTGCACCGGCTCCTCGACGAAGAGGATTCGCCAGTCTCGCGCGAGTCGCGACAGCAGGTGTTGCGGACGCTGATAGACGAAGTTCCAGCGCAGGTGGGAAAAGACGATGAGTGTCGACATAGCGGTGCCCTGCGGGTCTCGAATGGGTGTCACGTGATACGGGCCTGCATGCGGACACCGTCGCGCATGTCAGGCTGCCCGGCGATCCCGGAGCGCACGCACGGACGGCGGCGAGCCGTCGTCCTGCGCCCGGGGTCTGGCGTCCCGGACATCGCCCGGGCCGGGATCGGAAACCGCTCTCCGTGGAGGCGGTGGCGGCAAGGCGGCGAGGCGGCGCGAACGCGCGTCCCCGCGTCGCTCATGCCGGCATCGCTTCCGCGGAATTGGGGAACGACAAGCCGAGTTGGGCAGCGAGCTCACCGCGGCGGCGGCGCATGCGGTCGCCCAACGCTTCGAGGTCCAGCCCGGACTGCCGGACCAACCAGAAGAGTTGGCGCTCCTCGTCGTCGGAGTGCGCGCGGAACTGCGTCCCGATGACGTGGATCGTCGCGGCGAACCTGGGGTCCAGCGGATCGAGCGACCGGACCTGCTGGACCAGCTGGCGCACGGATCCATGCTCGACCTCGGCCACGTCGACCAGGCGGTCGCGGTCGATGAGCTCGCGCGCGGCGGGATAGAAGATCTCTTCTTCGACCGCGGCGTGCAGTTCCAGCTCACCACAGATGACGTCGGCCAGTTCCTTGCACAGCGCCGTTTCGTTGTTTCCGAGGCACTTTTCGAATTCTCCGATGAGCCGACGCACACGCTCGTGGTCGTCGGCGAGCATGGTGATCGCGTTGGCGCGTGGCAGCATGGAAGAGCTGGCGTTGTCGTTCTGCATGGGCGGCTCCGGAAGGCAGGGCGCCGCGCCCCTTGCGAGCGCGGCCTCACAGGCCAAGTGCATGGCAAGGACCGTTCCTGCCCGTTCGCGCCGTGCAAGACGCGGCGCCGGAAACTTCGTGGGTCGGCAGGCGTTTCGGGCAAGCGACCGGAAAGGCTTGCGCCGCAAGCCTCAAATTGCCGGAGCCGCTGTAAGTTTTACGGCCGGACACGGCGCTGTTGCTGTGATTGCGCCTAGTGCAGCCCGCGCGGCCGCGGCGCGCCGGCCCATCGTCGGACGCGGCCAAGCGCCATGCGGCTCACATGGCCGCATCTGCGGAATGGACGCGTCTGCGGTGCGAAGCGCCGATCAGGCCGTGCGACGGGACCCGGACGGGGACACGTGTTCGGCGCGCACCCCGACCAGCAGCCAACGCCAGGCACCGGGGTTGTCGCGGATCAACCTCAGCCAGCCGTCGGTTTCGGCCGCGATGAAGCGCTTCTTTGTGTCGCGGTTGCGCAACTTGGCGCGGTGGTGGATGGCGTGCGTCATCTCGTGCATGGCGACCACGGCGGCATGCGGGCCCTGCAAGCCTTCGTAGAGGCGGATGACATGGGTGGCGTAGTCGTAGTCGCCCCAGATCCCCAAGCGCTGCGAAGAGGCCTCGGAAAGCGGTTGGACGCGCAGGGTCCAGCCCTGCAGGTGCAGCATCTTGGGCGCCGGGAATTGGCGCTGCGTGGCGCCCCGGGAGACGCGGTCGAAGGCCGCGCCAGGCCGCACCGACTCGGACAAGAGCAGGTTGAACCAGCTCCAGGCTTCGGGATTGTGACGCGCGAACGCCACCAAGCCCGTGGCCAGGCTGTGGGTGAACGCTTCTTCGATGCAGCCGGTCTGGCATCCGCTCGCGTAGTGGATGAGGCGGATGACGCACTTGAGGAAGTAGCGCGCCCGCCGGGCGCCGGTCAGGGACTGCGACAAGCGGACGACCCCACCGTTGACGTCCAGGTCGCACAACTCCTTTTTGCTGTGCAGCTGCGAGCGCTCGACCAGATGCACCGAGAAACGGTAGGGACCGACCAGGAGCGAGAACGGCAGGACGACTTTCGCCTGGGGCCGACGTTGCCGGCGGGCGGAGGGGGATGCGGAAGGTTCGGCGACGGACGACATGACGAAATTCTACCTGTTTATCCGTACAGCCTGCCACCGGCACGGCTGACGGGGTTCGCCTCTGGCTCCCCAGGCGGCGCCCGCGCGGCCGACAGGCGGGACACGGGTTCAAGCCACTGCCATGCCCACCCGGCGTGCGCGCGTGGATCGCGTCTTGCTTGTGGGCGGCCCCGATGAATGAGCCATCTCGTCCACGGCTCGTGCCATGCTCCGCATCCGCACGCTCCTGACCGCCATCCCGGTGGTCGGGATCTTGCCGCTCGTGGCGTTTTCCGCCTCGCTGCTCGGCCTGCTTTGGGAAAGCCAGCAACGCGAGCTCCGCCGCGACATGCAGCAAAGCGTCTCGGCGTTGGCCAGCTCCGTGGACCGGGAACTCGCCGCGACCGTGCGGCGCCTGGAGCTGCTGGCGGCGAGCCCGTCCCTGCGTGACGACGCGCCCCTGGAGGACTTCGGCCCCCGCGCCGCCCAGGCACTGGCGCTCAGCCCCGACTGGACCGGCGTCACGCTGATCGATACCCAGGGCCGCCAGCGCGTCGATGCGCGTGCGGCCGGCAGGTCGCCGCAATCGAATCCGCTTCGGCCGTTCCATCGGGAAGCGATGCTGACGATGCGCCCCGCGGTCTCCGACCTGATCGAGGACGGGCAGGACCCGGAAGGCTTGGCGCTGGCGGTCGCGGTGCCGGTCCTGGGCGCCGACGGGGTGCGCGCCGTCCTGTCCGCGCAGCTCGATCCCGCCGCGCTGTCACGCCTGCTGGAGGACCAGTCGCTGCGCGAACGCGGCGTGGCGGCGATCTACGATCGGGAATTGCGGATCGTGGCCCGCAATCGCGACGGCAAGCGCTTCCTGGGCCGTCCGCCGGTGCCCGACCTGGCCCGGGCCATGGAAGCGAGCCCCAGCGGCTCCAAGCGCACGCTGACCCTGGAAGGCCCACCCGTCGTCGCGGCCTGGCAGCGCCTGCCCTCGGGCTGGGCGGTGGCGGTCGGCCTGCCGGTGAACGCCTACGACGGCCCGCTGCGTCGTTCGATGCTGCTGCTCGGTGCAGCAGGCGTCGCGGTCCTGCTGGCGGCGATCCTGGCCGCTCTGGCGATGGCGCGCCACATCTCGCGGCGCATCGACATGGCCGGCCGACAGGCGCGGCGGCTGGTCGACGATCCGGACCCCTCAGCGCCCGACATGGCCGCTGCGCCCGCGCCGTCCCGCATCCTCGAGCTGGATCGGCTGTCGACCGCGCTCTCGCAGGCGTCCGAACGGCTGGCCGCCACGCGTGCCGCCCGCGATGCGGCCGAGCAGGCACGCGCCGCCGCGTTGGCGGCCGAAACCACCGCCCGACGGCAGGCCGAAGCCGCCAACCGCGGCAAGGACGAGTTCCTGGCGATGTTGGGCCACGAGTTGCGCAACCCGCTCGGCGCGATCACGAACGCGACGCGACTGCTGGAGCGCGCCGAGTTGCCCGACGGCGAGCGCAGCCGCCTGCATGCGCTGCTGCGGCGCCAGACGGCCCACGTGGGCCGTCTGGTGGACGACCTGCTCGACGTCGGGCGCGTGCTCGAAGGCAAGATCCGGCTCCAGCGTGCCCCGACCGATCTGGCCGAGGCGGTGGCGCGCGCGATGGCGTCCCTGCAGACGGCCGGCCGCACGGCGCGTCACCGGCTGGAGGTGGTGACCAGCCCGGCGTGGATCGACGGCGATGCGACCCGGCTGGAACAGATCGCCACCAACCTGATCTCGAATGCGCTGAAGTACACGCCCACCGAAGGACGCATCGGCGTCCGCGTCGGGCAGGACGGGTCGTCGGCGGTCCTGGAGGTGAGCGACAACGGCATCGGCATCGGACCGGACCTGCTGCCGCGCGTGTTCGACCTCTTCGTCCAAGGCGACCAGGACCTGCATCGCGAGTCCGGGGGCCTGGGCATCGGACTCACGCTCGTGCGGCGCCTGGTGGAGCTGCACGGCGGGACGGTGCAGGCCCGAAGCGAGGGCCGGGACAAGGGCACCACGTTCACGGTCCGCCTGCCGCTGGCGTCCGACCCAGGCGGCCCCGCCGCCGCGAACGTCGTATCCTGAGGCGAACTGGAGCATCACGATGGCTGATCCCGCCGACGCGTCGCATGCCGCTCTCGCCGTCAATGCGGCGCTGGCGGCACGCACCGCGAGCGGCCTCGAGCACGAGGGCTGGGAACTGCCGCAGCGGCACGCCTTCGCCACGCTGCTCTTCGGGATGGCCTCTGCCAGCGTGCCTTCCGGGGATCCGGAAGACGTCTCGGACCTGGCGGTGACGCTGCTGCGACAGGCGATGAAGACCGGTTTCCGCGAGGCGACGAGCGTGGTGGACGCCATCGCCGATGCGTTGACCGCCGAGACGCCGCATCCGGCCGTGCTGCAGCTGGTGGTGCTGGGCCGCGGCGCGCTGGATGCGCTGCGGGCAGGCGACGAAGCGGCGTTCCGTGCCTTGGTGTTGCAGGCGACCAGTTCGGACGCCTTCGCGTCGGACCGCCCGCTCCTGCCTTTGGCGGGACGTCCGCGGCCCGCCACGTAGCGTCGCGGCCCCGTCCGCGGCGCGCAAGCCCTGCTGCTAGCCGGCCCCGGCCAAGCGGGCCGGGTCGATGGACGCCATCAGCCGGCCATCGAGCGGATCGGGCTCGTCTTCGAGCCGCGCAGCGAGCACCTCGCCCGCCAGCGCGGACCACAGGATCCCGCGCGAGCCCAGCCCCGTGACGACGTGCAGCCCCGGCATGCGCGGCATCGCCCACCGTGGCGCGGTGCTGCCGCTCGCGGCCCGGGCGTCGACCGCGGCCCCGATCACCGGTAGCCGGTCCGGCGTGGCGCAGCGCGAAGCGGCGCGCCCGCCGAGCGGCGACGCGCGCAAGGCGTTCACCGCGCGTTCGGCCGAGGAACCGGGCCGCAGCATCGCGGCCACGCGCGCGAGATTCCGCGCATGGGCGTCGGGGCGCGATTCACCGTACTCCGCGCCGGCCACCACAATGTCCTCGACGACGGGCAGCAGGTAACCGGCCGCCGTCACCACGCAGCCGACCCGCGGAGCCGTGTTCGCCGGAAGGTGCGTGAGTTGCCCAGTCACGTCCAGCAGCCCGGACGCGCCGGCCCCCGCGGAGGCGAGGAGCGGCCCGGCCCGGCCCGCGCAGGCGACGACCACGACCGGCGCCTGCGCCAGCAGCCGGCCAGCGTCGTCCAGCAGTCGCCACGTGTCGTCGCACCGGACCAGACGGGCCGCCGGGACTCCCAGCATCGGCTCGATGCTTCCCACGTCCCCACCGCCATGGGCGCTTGCGGCCGCGACGCCTGCATGCGCCGAGAGCCGGCGCGCGCAGAGGGCCGCCGGCCGCACCCAGCCGGCCTGCGCGAGATGGACGCCGCCGCGCGCCAGCTCGATGCCGGCCAGCGCGGAAGCCTGGCGGGCATCCACGGCGGCCGCGTATCCCGGCACGCCGAGCTGGGCGGCGGCCCGTTGCAGCGCGCGGGACGCGTCGTCATCCGAGCCCAGCTGGAGCGCGCCACATCGCGCCGCCAACCCGGCCCCGAAAGCGTCCAAGCGCTGCAGTTCGCGCAAGAGCGCGGCCACGCCGGCGCGCGACAGCCGCGACAGCGCACAGTCGTCCAGGGAAAGGTGCGGGTGGAACGCGCCGACGAGGTTGCCGGACGCACCGGCCGCGACCGTGGGCGCCTGATCGACGATCACTACGCGCCAACCGCGATCGGCCAGCGCGGCGGCCACCGCGGTGCCCGCGAGGCCCGCGCCGACCACCACCGCACGGCGATCGGTGCGCGACGCCGGTTGCCCAGGCGCGTCGGTTTCGAGCCAGCGCCTCGTCCGGCTCCACGCCGGGGCATGCACGGCCAGCGTCCATCCGGGCATTGTCGGAACCGCCATCGGGCGAACGAAGCCCGATCGTGCCAGCGCCGCCGACAGACGCGCGTCCGCGGGCGTAGCGATCAGGACCGGTGCGTCGGGCAACAGCCGGCGCGCCAGCACGGGCATGCGCTCCACGTCGGCAGGGTCGGCGGCCACCAAGCCGTCGAAGCTCGTCCGCATCGCTTGCAGCGCGCGTTTCGGATCGCCGCCCCGCAACAGCGTCAGGACGATGGCACCGCCGTCAGTCTCCAGGCGATGCGGCCCGTCGAGCTCGACTCCGGGGCTGCCCGAAAGGGCATGCGGGGGCGCCGTGCGAACGCCACGGGCGGCCGTTGCGCTCGGCTCGAGCGCCACCACGTGCAGCCGCCCGCAACGGCCGGCATCGGCACGCCAAGCGTCACGGACCGCCTCGAACAGGCGGCCGTCGCCGAAGTGCGTCAGCAGGAGCGTGAAGCGTCCGCGGCCACGCCAATGCTCGGGCAGTCGAAGGGCGTCGACCGCCGCGGCCGCGGCGGCCGCGCCGCGGACCTCGTGCGCAGCTGGATCGAAAATGGGCATGCGGCGAGCGTAACGCGCTTGCGCGAGGCCGGCCCTCGCGACGAGGTCCACGGGATGGGCGGCGTGCGCGTCGAGTCGCCGCGGACAGCTGCGCCAGTTGGCGCCCTCTCGGGCGACCAGAACGGAAAGGGCCCCGAGTGGGGCCCTTTTTTCGTACTGGCGGAGTCGGAGGGATTCGAACCCTCGATGCGCTTTTGGCACATACTCCCTTAGCAGGGGAGCACCTTCGGCCTCTCGGTCACGACTCCAATCACGTTCAGCGGCCCGCAGTGTAGCAAATCGCGGCGGCGCTAGCCGCTCAGGTGCTCGGCTGGTCCAGCCCGAACGCCTTGTGCAGGGCCCGCACGGCGAGCTCCATGTACTTGTCCTCGATCACGATCGAGATCTTGATCTCGGAAGTCGAGATCATCTGGATGTTGATGCCCTCTTCGGACAAGGTGCGGAAAGCGAGGCTGGCGATGCCGACGTGGCTCTTCATGCCGATGCCCACCACCGAAACCTTCGCGATCTTGGCGTCGCCGCTGATCTCGCGCGCGGCGATGCTGCCGCGCACCTTGCTTTCGAGAACCTCCAGCGCTTTCTGGTATTCGTTGCGGTGGACCGTGAACGAGAAGTCCGTCCTCCCTTCGGCGCTGGCGTTCTGGATGATCATGTCGACGTCGATGTTCGCGTCGGCCACGGGCCCCAGGATCTGGTAGGCGATGCCAGGCTTGTCCGGCACGCCGAGCACCGTGACCTTGGCCTCGTCGCGGTTGAACGCGATGCCCGAGATGACCGCCTGTTCCACGTTGTCGTCCTCTTCGAATGTCACCAGCGTGCCCGAGGCCGCTTCCTCGGCGATCGGGATGTCGGGCGGCGTCAAGCTCGACAGCACCCGCGTGCGAACCTTGTACTTCCCCGCGAATTCCACCGACCGGATCTGCAGCACCTTGGAGCCGAGGCTGGCCATTTCTAGCATCTCCTCGAAGGTGATGGTGGCCAGGCGGCGCGCCTCGGGCACCACGCGCGGGTCGGTGGTGTAGACGCCGTCCACGTCGGTGAAGATCAAGCATTCATGGGCGCCGAGCGCCGCCGCCACCGCCACCGCGGACGTGTCCGAGCCGCCGCGTCCCAGCGTGGTGATGTTGCCGGCGTCATCGACGCCCTGGAAGCCCGTGATGACGACGACGCGGCCCGCGTCCAGGTCCCGGTCGACCTTGTCGCGGTCGATGGCGGCGATGCGCGCCTTGGTGTACGCGCTGTCCGTGCGGATCGGGACCTGCCAGCCGGCATAGCTGACCGCGTCGACGCCGATCGCCTTGAGCGCGATGGCCAGCAGGCCGACCGAGACCTGTTCGCCGGTGGACGCGATCATGTCGAGCTCGCGCGGGTCGGGCCGGGCATCGAGTTCCTTGGCCAGCCCGAGCAACCGGTTGGTCTCGCCCGACATGGCCGACGGCACCACCACCATCCGGTGGCCGGCGGCGTGCCACTTCGCGACGCGGCGCGCGACGTTGCGGATGCGCTCGACCGAGCCCATCGAGGTGCCACCATACTTGTGGACGATCAGCGTCATGCCAGCGGTCCGCGGGGGGTGCGAAGGAGAAAAGCCGCCGATTGTAGTTGCTGCACCGCAGCGGCTCAAGCCGATGCGCCCGACTCGGGATCCCGGGGGCCGCCAGTGTCGGCGGCTTCCCAGCGCAGCCGAAGCCGCGGGCCCTGGAGATCGGCCGCGCGGGCGTCGAAGCCGATGCCGGCCACCCACAAGAGGCGTTCACCGAGGAACGCGATCGGCAGCCGCGGCCGCTGCCAGCTGGGCACGCCCCGCTCCTGGAAGACGTTCTTGAGGGTGCGCCTCACCGCGCCGGGCGCCAAGGCGATGCGCTCGCGGCCACGGCGCGGACGCAGCACCAGCGGGCCCGCCGCGAGGCGCGCCTGGGCGACGCCGGGTGCGTCGGCTCGCTCCTCCGGCTCGACGAGGATGGCGCCGGCGAACTGCGGCAGTTCGATGCGGGACTGTCCAGCCCACCGGATCGCCGTCACGGGTTCGGTTGCGCTCGGCGATGGCTGCGCCGCGGGCGCGTCCAGCACGATCCAGTCGCGCCAGCGGCGCACGTGCCGCTGCTGGTGGGTCAGCATGACGGCGGCATCCGGCACGGCACGCTCAAGCTGGCGCTGCATCTCCGCGAGGCGCGCGACCGACGGCGACCGCAGACCGGCGCGCGCCAACCATGCGCGCAGCACCCGCCCCCGGCGTGGCGCGGGCAACGCCAGCCAACGCGACAAGCGCAGCGCGTCGCCCAGCGCCGGATGGCGCTCGGCCACGCGCTCGAGGTCGATCGCGGCCGCCTCGGCCAGCAGGGCTTCGGCTTGCGCGGCGTGGCGGGCCAGCCTCGCCAGGGTGCCGCGGTACGCGGGGAAGTGCCGCTCGATGGCCGGCAGCACGTCGGCCCGCAAGGCGTTGCGCGCGAAGCGCGTGTCCGCGTTGGACGGATCCTCGTGGTGCGCCAGGCCCAGCCGGTCGACGCGGGCGCGCAGCAGGCTGCGCGGCACCTCCAGCAGCGGGCGCCAGAGCAAGACGGGCGAGTCGGCCTGCACGATCGCCGGCGGCGGCATCAGCGGCCGCAGCATGGGCATCGCGGCGACGCCAGCCAGGCCCGCGCCGCGCAAGGCTTGCAGCAGCACCGTTTCGGCGACGTCGTCCAGGTGGTGCGCGGTGGCGACGACGTCGGCTCCGCAGGCCTCGCACTGGCGCGCCAGCGCGGCGTAGCGCGCATCGCGGGCGGCCGCCTCGAGGCCGCGTGGATCGCCGGGGTCCAATCGGACGTGTTCGGACTCGTGGGGAAGCCCCAGGCGCGACGCGTGGTCGCGGGCGCATTCCAGCCAGGCGTCGGCCTGCTCGGACAGCCCGTGGTGAACCGTGAGGACCCCCACGAGCGCGTCGGCGCGGCCCTGCGCCGCCAAGGTCGCCAGCGCGTCCAGGAGGGCCACCGAATCGGCGCCCCCGGACACGGCCACCGCGACGCGCGGCCGTGGACGCGCGAGGCGCAGCGCCGCGACCGCGGCGACGAGCGCCTGCGTCAGGCGATCAACGTCCTTCGGGCGTGGTTTCCTTGAACTGGCCATACGCCGCCAGGCGCGCGCGCCGCGCACTCAACATGTCGTCGACGCGAACGCTGCCGTACTGGCGCAGCGCCTCGCCCAGCGCGCGCTTGAGCAGCTGCGCCATCTGCTCCGGATCGCGGTGCGCGCCACCGGCAGGCTCGTTGACGATGCGGTCGATCAGTCCGAGCGCCTTCAGGCGGTGGGCCGTGATGCCCAGGGTCTCGGCGGCCTCGGGCGCCTTGGAGGCGCTCTTCCAGAGAATGGCGGCGCAACCCTCGGGCGAGATGACCGAGTAGATGGCGTACTGCAGCATCAGCGTGATGTCGGACACCGCGATGGCCAGCGCCCCGCCCGAGCCGCCTTCGCCGATGATGGTGGTGATGACCGGCACGCGCAGCTGGGCCATCTCGAAGAGGTTGCGCCCGATGGCTTCGCTCTGTCCGCGCTCCTCGGCCCCCACGCCCGGAAACGCGCCCGGCGTGTCGACGAACGTCATCAAGGGGATCCCGAACTTCTCGGCGAGCTTCATCAGCCGCAATGCCTTGCGGTAGCCCTCGGGGCGGGGCATGCCGAAGTTGCGGTAGCCGCGCTCGCGCGTGTCGCGTCCCTTCTGGTGGCCGATCACCATGACCGACTGGCCGTTGAAGCGCGCCAGCCCGCCCACGACGGACGGGTCGTCGGCATAGGCGCGGTCGCCGTGCAGCTCGTGCCAGTCGGTGAACACGCTCTGCACGTAGTCGAGCGTGTAGGGCCGCTGCGGATGGCGCGCCACCTGCGCGACCTGCCAGGGGGTCAGCCGCGCGTACACGTCCTTGACGAGCGCCTGGCTCTTCTTCTGCAGCCGCGCGATCTCGTCGGCGATGTTGACCGCGCTGTCGTCCTGCACGAAGCGCAGCTCGTCGATCTTCGCCTCGAGTTCGGCGATCGCTTGTTCGAAATCCAGGAAGGTCGTCTTCATCGGTCAGTAGTCCACCGGGAGCGGGTCGAGGCTGCGCCACAGATACCATGTGGCGACGGTGCGCCAGGGGCGCCAGCGCTCGGCGATCTGCGCGGCTTGCGCGCGCGTGGGCCGCTCGCGGTCGAGGTAATGCAGGCCCACGGCCCGCATGAGCCCGACGTCGTCCAACGGCAGGACGTCCGGGCGCAAAAGATTGAACATCAGGAACATTTCGGCTGTCCAGCGGCCGATGCCGCGCACTTGCACCAGCTCCTGGATCACGGCTTCGTCGTCCAGCGCGGGCCAATGCGACGGATCGACCGCCCCCGTGACGAAGCGCGCGGCCAGGTCCTTCACGTACTCCGCCTTGCGCATCGACATCCCCGCCTTCTGGAGCGTGGACACGCGCATGCGCGCCACGCGCTCGGGGGTGACGGCGCCCGCCGCGAGCGCGAACCGGTTCCATACCGCCTGGGCGGCCTTGACGGATATCTGCTGGCCGACGATCGAGCGGGCGAGCGTGACGAACGGCTCGCCCCGCGACACCAAGTGCCCTTCGCCACAAGACTGGATCACGTGCCCCAGCACCGCGTCGGCAGCGCACAGCTCCAGGCGGGCTCGCGTCCAGTAGGCGGGCGCGTCACCCGCGGGGGCTTCAGGCACGGCGCCAGGTCGTGCCGCTGGGACCGTCCTCGAGGACGATGCCGGCCGCCGTCAACTCGGCGCGGATGGCGTCGGCGCGGGCGAAGTCACGGGACTTCTTGGCCGCGGCGCGCTCGGCCACCCGCAGTGCGATGCCATCCTCGTCGAGCGCGCCGTCGACCTGCTCGTGGCCGCGCAATCCGCCGCGGCGGGCCTGCGCCGGATCGCTCGACAGCAGCCCCAGCACGGCCGACAGGCCGCGCAACTCGGCGTCGAGCGCGGCGACGCGGGGTGCGTCGGCGTCGGTGCGGGCCCGATTCAATTCGGCCGCCAAGTCGAAGAGCACCGCCACGGCGACCGGCGTGTTGAAGTCGTCGTCCATGGCGTCGGCGAAGCGCGCGCCGTACGGCGAGGCACGGTCGACGCGCGGCGGTGCCGCCGTGCCCGCCGCATCGCCGCCACCCGCAGCCTCGACTTCGGGCAACGCCGTGTAGAGCCGCATGAGCGCGGCGCGCGCGTCCTCGAGGTGGGCGTCGGAATAGTTGAGCGGACTGCGGTAATGCGCGCGCAGGATGAAGAAGCGCACAACCTCGGCGTCGAACTTGCGCAGCACTTCGCGGATCGTGAAGAAGTTGCCAAGCGACTTCGACATCTTCTCGTCGTCGACGCGCACGAAGCCGTTGTGCATCCAGTAGTTCACGAAGCGGCAGCCGTTGGCGGCCTCGCTCTGGGCGATCTCGTTCTCGTGGTGCGGGAACTGCAGGTCCGCGCCGCCGCCGTGGATGTCGAAGCTGGGCCCCAGCAGCTCGCCGCTCATCGCGCTGCATTCGATGTGCCAGCCCGGACGACCCGGGCCGAACGGCGAAGCCCACGTGGCTTCGGCGGGCTCGTCGGCCTTGGCGGCCTTCCAGAGCACGAAGTCCAGCGGGTCCTGCTTGCCGCCGGACACGGCCACGCGCTCGCCGGCGCGAAGCTCGTCGATGGACTTGCCCGACAGGCTGCCGTAGGTCGGGAAGCGACGCACCGCGAAGTTCACGTCGCCGCCGTCGGCACGATACGCGTAGCCCTTCTGCTCGAGCGTGGAGATCATGGACAGCATCGGCGGCACGAACTGAGTGGCGCGTGGCTCGTGGTCGGGCCGCTGCACGCCGAGCGCGTCGGTGTCCTCGTGCATCGCGGCGATGAAGCGTTCGGTGAGCGCGCCGATGGTCTGGCCCGCCTGCACCGCGCGACGGATGATCTTGTCGTCGATGTCGGTGATGTTGCGCACGTAGGTGACGGCGTAGCCGCTGGCGCGCAGCCAGCGCTGCACCACGTCGAACACCACGAACATGCGCGCGTGGCCGATATGGCAAAAGTCGTAGACGGTGATGCCGCAGACGTACATTCGCACGTGCCCGGCGACCTGCGGCACGAAGTCTTCCTTGCGGCGGGTGATGGAATTGTGGATGCGGAGCATGACGCGCGAAGGGCGGGAGGGCGCGGAGGGCGGCGCGGACCCGAAGGCGTGGACCCGGCCGGCGTCACGATGCTTGCCGCCGGTGCCCGAAGGCTGCGGGCGGCGGCACGTCTGTGGGCGCTAGAATCGCGGGATGCCTCCGAGTATAGCATCGGCCCCTCGCGGCCGCGCCCAGACACCGGTCTCGCGCGCACGCTCCGCGTCCCTGCGCGTCGCGGCGTTCGCGCTGGCGTTGCTGGCCGGCGCCGCGTCTGCGCAAGTGTCCCAACCGCCGGCGCTGGGCGCCACCGGGGCGCGGCAGCGGCTGCCCGCGCCGCTGCCGCGCACGGAGGCCAGCGTCGCCTACGAAGCATGGCGCGCCGCCAGCGCCGTGCATCGCGACGGAGACCGCCCGCGCGCCCTGCGGATGACCGAAGAGGCGCTGCGCACGTCGCCGCGCGACGCGCAGCTGCGCTTCCTGCGTGCCGTGCTGCTGGCCGAGATGGGCCGCCGCACCGACGCGATCGAAGCCTTCGAGACGCTGGTGGCGGACTTTCCCGAACTGCCCGAGCCGTACAACAACCTCGCGGTGCTGCATGCGGGCGCCGGCGACCTGGAGCGCGCGCGCAACGCGCTAGAGGAAGCGATCCGCGCCCTGCCCGACTACGGCTTGGCGCACGAGAACCTCGGCGATGTCTACCTGCGGATGGCGCAGCGCGCCTACGAATTGGCCCTACGCGTCGAGCCGACCCGGCGCAGCGCGCAGGACAAGCTGGTGATGGCCCGCGAGCTGGTGCAGCGCGTGGGCACGCCCCGAAACGGCGGAGCGGCCGCGGCCACGCGGTCGCCGTCCTCCACGGGCGCCGCGGCGGGCGCGACCATGGCGCCGGACGCCGCGATGTCCGCTCCTTCACCGACACCCGGGACCGCGCCCGCCCCGGCGCGGTAGCCGCCGTCTTCCCTTCCCCGCCCCTGCCGACTCGGCGACCCATCGGGCACCCCCAACGGAGATGCAACCCATGAGACCAACGATCGCCGCGTTGCGCGCCCTCGCGCTGAGCGCGGCCTTCGCCGCCGCCGGCCCCGTCTCGGCGCAGCAGGCCGCGGGCAGCGCCGCGCCGCAAGTCACCATCCAGACCTCGATGGGACCGATCGTCGTCGAGCTGAACCCCGACAAGGCGCCCAAGACGGTCGAGAACTTCCTCCAGTACGCGCGCGACGGTCACTACAACGGCACGATCTTCCACCGCGTGATCCCCGGCTTCATGATCCAGGGCGGGGGCTTCACGCGCGACATGCAGCAGAAGGCCACGCGGCCCCCGATCGCGCTCGAGTCGCGCAACGGCCTGCGGAACGACCGCGGCACCATCGCCATGGCGCGCACCGCCGTGCCGGACTCGGCCACGTCGCAGTTCTTCATCAACGTGGCGGACAATGCCATGCTCAACCACCCCAACCCGGATGGCGCGGGTTACGCCGTGTTCGGCAAGGTGGTGCGCGGCATGGACGTGGTCGAGAAGATCCGCCAGGTGCGCACCACCACCTCGGGCATGCACAGGGACGTTCCGGCCGACCCGGTCGTCATCGAATCGGTCACTCTCGAAAAGGCAGCGAAATGAACCAGATGGTCCGCTTGCACACCAACCATGGCGCGATCGACATCGCGCTCCACGCCGACAAGGCGCCCAAGACGGTCGAGAACTTCGTGCAGTACGTGCGCGACGGTCATTACGACGGCACCGTGTTCCACCGCGTCATCCCCGGCTTCATGATCCAGGGCGGCGGCTTCGACTCCGCCGGCACGCAGAAGACCACCCGCGCCAACATCGACAACGAGGCCGCCAACGGCCTCAAGAACCAGCGCTACACGCTGGCCATGGCCCGCACCTCGGCGCCGCACTCGGCCAGCAGCCAGTTCTTCATCAACGTGGCCGACAACGCCTTCCTCAATCATTCGGCACCCACGCCCCAAGGCTGGGGCTATGCGGTGTTCGGCGAAGTGGCCGCGGGCCGCGAGGTGGTCGACGCGATCGCCGGCGTTCGCACCGCGTCGCGCGGCCCGCACGGCGACTGGCCGGTGCAGGACGTGGTCATCGAGCGCGCCGAGCTCATCGAGGCGTGAGCCCGCGGGTCCCGACGACCGCGCCGGCGCCGGTGCCGGTGCCGGCCATCGCGTCCCGCGCCGCTTCGGACCGCGCGGTGCTGGCGTCCGACGTGCACTTGGGGCCCGACGACCCGGCCACCGTCGAGGCGTTCCTGGAGGCCCTGCCGCAGGTGGTGGCGGGTGCCCAACGCCTCTTCCTGCTCGGCGACCTGTTCGACGCGTGGATCGGCGACGACGTCGATGCCGTGGCGCTGGCCGAAGCCGATGCCGCTTACGACCGGCTGGCGCGTCGGGTCGCAGCCACGCTCGCGGAGATCGCGGCCGGCGGCTGCGCCGTCGGGCTGGGACGCGGCAATCGCGACTTCCTGCTCGGCGAGCGCTACGCGCAGGCCTGCGGCGCGGCGTTGCTGCCCGACCAGGCCGTGGTGCTGCTCGGTGGCGAGCCCGCCCTGTTGTCGCACGGCGACGAGCTGTGCACGAGCGATGTCGATTACCAGCGCTTCCGCGCGCAGGTCCGCGCGCCGGCCTGGCAGGCCGGGTTCCTCGCGCAGCCGCGCGCGGTGCGCATGGCGGTCGCGCGCCGCCTCCGGGGCGAGAGCGAATCGGCCAAGCGCGAGAAAGCGGCCGACATCATGGACGTGGACGCCGACGCGGTGCGGGACGCGATGCGCAGCCACGGCATCGCTCGGCTGGTGCACGGCCACACGCACCGGCCCGACGTCCACCGCTTCGAGCTGGACGGCGCGCCGGCCGAGCGTTGGGTGCTGTCCGACTGGGACGCGTCGGCCGGCCGCGGCGACTTCCTGGTGGTCGACGCCGAAGGTTGGCGCCGGGTCGGTCCACCCGCCCGCTGACGGGTCAGTCCACCATGCGGTTGAGGGCGGGCGCGTCCAGCGGTTCGGCCTCGGCCGCCTCGCAGCGAACGCCTACCCGTTCCAGCGTCGCCTGCAGCACGTCGATGCGGCGGTCCTGCTCGGCGATGTGGTCGATCAGCCGATGCAACGCCTCGGCCAGCGGGTCGTTCTGGTTGGGCGACACGCCGTAGGCGGAGAAGCCCATGCGGTTGGCCTGGGCCTCGCGCCGCGCGCCCTCGCCTTCCTCGACGATGCGCGCCGGGATGCCGACCGCGGTTGCGCCGGCCGGCACCGCGCGGACCACCACGGCGTTCGAGCCGATCTTGGCGCCAGCCGCCACGCGGAACGGCCCGAGCACCTTGGCCCCCGCGCCCACCACCACGCCGGCTTCCAGCGTGGGATGCCGCTTGCCGCCCGCCAGCGAGGTGCCGCCCAAGGTCACGCCCTGGTAGATGGTGCAATCGTCGCCGATCTCGGCGGTCTCGCCGATGACGACGCCCATCCCGTGGTCGATGAACACGCGCCGGCCGATGGTCGCTCCCGGGTGGATCTCGATGCCCGTCAGGAAGCGCGACACGTGCGACACGAAGCGTGCCGCCAGAGCGAGGCGCGCGCGCCAGAGCCGATGCGCGAGCCGATGCATGGCCAGCGCGTGCACGCCGGGGTAACACAGCAGCACCTCCAGGCGCGACCGGGCAGCCGGATCTCGCGCGAGGACGGCGGCGATGTTCTCCCTGAGACCTTCGAGCATGGCGATGACGACACGGGGGCGGTGCGAAGGGCGGATTCTAGGCGCTCGCAGCGCAGCCTGCAGGACGCGGCCGTCCCGCGCCGTGTTCAGCCGGGCACGTGCACCGTGCCGCTCATCAAGCGGCGCGCGCTGCGCGACAGCACCGCCTTGTCCACCTTCCAGCCCGCCGGGCCGCGCGACAGCTGCGCCCCCACCGGCAGCACGCCGGAGGCGTGCCCGATGCGGGTCGGCACGCCGGGCAAGGTGCGCGCCACTTCGGCCACCACGCTGCCCGGGAGAGCGGCGGCCACGGCCAGCGCGATCGAGCCGGTGCCGGTGAAAGCGTGGTGCGGCTTGCCCATCGACACGATGCGCGCCAGCACGTCGATCGCCTCCTCCGGCACCTGGGCGCCGGCGGTCGTGCGATAAGCCGCCGGCCGCGCCACCCAAGCGATCTTGGGGGTGGCCGGGCGCCGCAGGGTGGCCTCGTCCATGCTGGCGGCCAGGCCCATGCGCACCGCCGCTGCCGCGCGCACACGCTCGGCGGCCTCCAGCAGCCGCGGCTTGCGCGCGAGCTCTTCCGGCAACTCGCGCCCCGAGAGGCCCAAGGCCTCGGCGCGCACGAAGACCGTGGGGTTGCCGGCGGTGATCAGCGTGGCGGCGAGGATGCCCACGCCGGGAACGTCGAGCCGGTCCTGCGGCTGTCCGGTCGGCAGCAGCGGCGTGTCGGCATCGGCGGCCGGCTCCAGGAACTCCAGGCGGATCTCCACCGAGCCGAAGGGCACCCCGTCTTCCATGAACGCGCCGCGTTCGAGGACGCGGCCGTCGCGCACCGGGACATGCGCGTCGATGCGCTCGCCGAGGTTGGCCTGCCAGATCCGCACGCGGGTGACGCCTTCGGTGGCGGGCACCAGGCCTTCGGCGATCGCGAAGGGGCCGACCGCCGCCGACAGGTTGCCGCAGTTGCCCGACCAGTCGATCAGCGGCGCGTCGATCGAGACGGCACCGAAGAGGTAGTCGACGTCGCATCCGGGACGTCGGCTGGGCGACACCACCACCACCTTGCTCGTGCTGGATGTCGCGCCACCCATGCCGTCGATCTGGCGACCGTAGGGGTCCGGGCTGCCGACGACGCGCGCCAGCAGCGCGTCCCGCTCGGACGGTCTCGCGGGCAAGTCCCGCGCATGGAAGAACACGCCCTTGCTGGTGCCGCCGCGCATGTAGACGGCGGGCAGGTCGATCGGCTTCATGGCACGGCGCGTGCGGCGGGGACATCCGCTGCCGCAGGCGCCGCATCGGCGGCCGGCGCCACGGCACGCGCCGGCGGCCGCGCCGTCGCCAGCATCGCGCCGGCGATGCCCCGCAGGATGTCGACCTCCTCCACGGTGAGGCGTGTCCGCCCGAAGAGCCGCCGAAGGCGCGGCATCAGCCGCTTGGGGCTCGCGGGATCGAGGAAATCCACCGCCACCAGAGCGCGTTCCAGGTGACCGAGCATGCTCTCCACCTGTCCAATCGCCGCGTGCCCCCGGCGCGAGGGCGCATCCGGCACCGCGATCGCGTCGAACGCGTCGAACGCGTCGACTGCGTCTCCCGGACGCACGGATGCGTCCTCTCCACGGGCCAGCAAACCCAGCCATTCGCGGCGCAGGCAGTACGCCACCACCTGGACCGCCTGCGCGAGATTCAGCGAGCCGTATTGCGGATCGGCCGGGATGCTGCACAGCACCTGGCAGCGTTGCGCATCCGCGACCGAAAGCCCCGTGCGCTCGTTGCCGAAGAGGAACGCCACGCGGTGGGCCGGGTCCGCGCGCAATTCGGAGAACGCCAGGCGCGCCGCGGCTTCCGGCGTCACGGGCGGCGCCGCGAACTCGCGGCCGGCGGCGCTCACCGCGATGGCCAGCGTCGCCTCGGACAGCGCCTGCGTGACGTCGTCGCTGACGCGCGCGGCCGCCAGCACGTCGGTGGCGCCGCTGGCGAAAGCCAACGCCTGCGGCGCCGAAGCGAAGCCCGCTTCTCGCGGCTCGACGATCGACAGGCGCGAGAGCCCCATGACACGCAGCGCGCGCGCCGCCGCGCCGACATTGCCGGGCTGGCTGGGACGCACCAGCACCACGTCCACGCGCTGCGCCAACGCGGCGAAGGAATCGACGACCACGGCGTCGCGGGAGGCGTCGGGGGGAAGGGCCACGGTGGAACGGATGACGACGGTGGAAGGGCACGCGCCCGGCCCGGCTGCACCGCCGGCGGGTCGGTCAAGTGTAGCAGCCGCTAGAATCGCGCCTTCGCGCCGAATCCCGGCGCTTCGCTCCTTCTCCCCGCCATGCACCCGATGCTGAACATCGCGGTCCGCGCCGCCAGGCGCGCCGGCCGCATCATCGTCCGCGCCAGCCACGACGTCGAGCAAGTCCGCGTCGCGCGCAAGTCGCGCAACGACTACGTCACCGAAGTGGACCGCGCCTCGGAAGAAGCGATCATCGAGACGCTGCTGACCGCCTACCCGGACCACTCCATCCTGGGCGAGGAAAGCGGCTCCAGCATGGGCAAGCCCACCGACGACCCGGCCACCGCCGAGAACGTCTGGATCATCGACCCGTTGGACGGGACCACCAACTTCATCCACGGATTGCCGCAGTACGCCGTGTCCATCGCGCTGATGCAGCGGGGCGTGGTGACGCAGGCCGTGGTGTACGACCCGAACCGCGACGAGCTCTTCACCGCCACGCGCGGGCGCGGCGCCTTCCTCAACGACCGGCGCATCCGGGTGTCGCGGCGCACCAAGATCGAGGACGCGCTGATCGGCACGGGGTTCCCGTACCGCAAGATCGGCCAGCTCGACGGCTACCTGCGGATGTTCCGCGCGGTGACCGAGAAGTGCGCCGGCGTGCGTCGGCCCGGGGCGGCCGCGCTGGACCTGGCCTACGTCGCCTGTGGACGCTTCGACGGCTTCTTCGAGATCGGACTGATGCCGTGGGACGTGTCCGCCGGCAGCCTGCTGATCAGCGAGGCCGGCGGCCTGATCGGCGACTTCCAGGGCGAGCCCACGCACGTGTTCGGCGACCAGTGCTGCGCCGGCAACCCGAAGGTGTTCGCGCAGATGATCGGCCTGCTGAACGAGCGTCCGGCCGCGGCCTGACGGCGCTCGCCCGGGACGGGGACGTGCCGGCCAGACGCGACGGAGGCGACGCTGGCCCTGGGCAGAATCACGGGCGTCCGCCTCTGCAACAACACAGTCCATCGATGCACGACGAAAACGGTTCCCGCGCCGCTGCCGCGCCGGATCTCTCGGGCCACACCCCCATGATGGCGCAGTACCTGCGCATCAAGGCCGAGCACCCGCAGGTGCTGCTGTTCTACCGCATGGGCGATTTCTACGAGCTCTTCTTCGACGACGCCGAGCGCGCCGCGCGCCTGCTCGGCATCACGCTGACCCAGCGCGGCATGTCGGCCGGCCGCCCGGTCAGGATGGCCGGCGTGCCGGTGCAGTCGGCCGAGCAGTACCTGGCGCGGCTGATCCGCGCAGGCGAATCGGTCGCGGTCTGCGAGCAGATCGGCGACCCGGCCACCGCCAAGGGGCCGGTCGATCGCCGCGTGGTGCGCATCGTCACGCCCGGCACGCTCACCGACGGCCAGTTGCTGCCGGACCGCGACGACCGGCTCCTGCTGGCGCTGGCGCCGCCGACGGGCCGCGCACGCACGGCCGGGCTGGCCTGGATGGCGATGGCCAGCGGCGAGTGCTGGCTGGCCGAAATGGAGCCCGCGCGGCTCGCCGCCGAGATCGAGCGGCTCGAGCCGGCCGAAGTGGTGCTGCCGGAGGGTGCGCCGGGCTTGTCGGAGATGCTCGCCACGGCGGCCGCCGACGGGCGCGGCCTCTCCGCGGCGGCGGGGCCCGCGACCGCGAGCGCGCTGGCGGCCCTGCCGTGCGCCCGCACCGTGGCCTGGGAGTTCGATGCGCGGCGCGGCAAGGAGCGCTTGTGCGAGCTGCTGGGCGTGAAGGACTTGTCGGGTTTCGGCGCGGACGAGTTGCAGGGGCCCGCGCTGGCGGCGGCGGCGGCGCTCCTGGCCTACGCCACGCGCACGCAGGGACGCGCGCCCACGCATCTCCAGCGGCTGCGCGTGGCCCGGGCCGACGAGTCGGTGCTGCTGGACGCCACGGCGCGCCGCAACCTCGAAGTGGTGCGGACCCTCGGCGGCGAATCGTCACCGACGCTGCTGTCGGTGCTGGATCGCTGCGCCACTTCGGCCGGTAGCCGATTGCTCCGGCGGCGCCTGCTCGAGCCGCCGCGCGATGCCCGCATCGCCGCCGCACGCCAAATGCAAGTCGGCGCCCTGCTGGACGTCGGCACGCAGCGGGCCGGCGCGCTGCGCGCCCGCCTGTCCCAGTGCGCCGACGTCGAGCGCATCGCGACCAGGATCGCCTTGGGGAGCGTGCGCCCGCGGGAGCTGGCCGCGCTGCGCGACGCCTTCGGCCGGACGGCGGACATCGCCTCGGACATCGGCGCGTGGGGGCCGCGGGCGCAGACCTTCGCCGAGGCGCTCGACGCGATGGCCCCGGCGCGTTGCGCCGAGGCGGCGGGGCTGCTGGCTCGGCAGCTGGCCGTCGAGCCGCCCGCGCAGCTGCGCGACGGCGGCACGATCCGCGACGGTGCCGACGCGGAGCTCGACGAGCTGCGAAGCATCGACCGCGACTGCGACGCGCACCTGGCCGCGATCGAAGCGCGCGAACGCGATCGCACCGGCATCGCCAACCTGCGCGTGGGCTACACCAACGTGCACGGCTTCTACATCGAGGTCACGCACGGCCAGTCCGGCAAGGTGCCGGACGACTATCGGCGGCGTCAGACGCTCAAGAACGCCGAGCGCTATGTCACGCCCGAACTGAAGGCCTTCGAGGACAAGGCGCTGTCCGCGCGCGAGCGCGCGCTGGCCCGGGAGCGGGTGTTGTACGACGCGCTGGTGGCGGGGCTGGCCACGCAGGTGCCCATGCTGCAACGCCTGGGGCAGGCGGTGGCCGAGGTCGACGTGGCCGCCGCGCTCGCCGAGCGCGCCGACGCGCTGGGCTGGGTCGCGCCCGCCTTCGTCTCGGAGCCGGGCATCGACATCAAGGGCGGACGCCACCCGGTGGTGGAAGCCTCGGTCGAGCGCTTCGTGCCGAACGACTGCCTGCTGGGCGCCGAGCGGCGGCTGTTGGTGCTGACCGGCCCCAACATGGGCGGCAAATCGACCTACATGCGGCAGGTGGCGCTGATCGTGCTGCTGGCCTACGCGGGCAGCTACGTGCCGGCGGCGCATTGCGTGCTGGGGCCGATCGACCGCATCTTCACGCGCATCGGCGCCGCCGACGACCTGGCGGGCGGACGCTCCACCTTCATGGTCGAGATGACCGAGGCGGCGGCGATCGTCAACGCGGCCACGCCGATGTCGCTGGTGCTGATGGACGAGATCGGTCGCGGCACCTCCACCTTCGACGGGTTGGCGCTGGCGCACGCGATCGCGCAACGCCTGTTGGACCACAACCGCTGCCTCACGCTCTTCGCCACGCACTACTTCGAGCTGACGGCGCTGGCCTCGGGGCCGCAAGCCGTGGCCGGGGCCGCCAACGCCCACCTGTCGGCGGTCGAGCACGGCGGCGACGTGGTGTTCCTGCACGAAGTGCGCGACGGGCCGGCCAGCCGCAGCTACGGCCTGCAGGTGGCGAGGTTGGCCGGGCTGCCCGGAGCGTTGGTGCGGCAAGCGCGCACGTTGCTCGAGCGCCTGGAGCGCCAGTCGCGCGCGCACGACGCCCAACTCGGCTTGTTCGACGCCGCGCCGCCGGCTGCAACGGAGGCGGCGACTGGAGCCGACGAGGTCGGCGACGGCGGAGGCGGCGCGGCTTCGCTCGCGGCCCGGGGTGCAGGCGTCGGCGCGCAGCCGGATCCCGGGTCGTCGCCGACGGCATCGGCGGCATCGGCAGCCGTGCTGGACGTGTTGGCGGCGGTGGACCCCGACGCGCTCAGCCCGCGCGAGGCGTTGGAACTGGTCTACCGCTTGAAGGCCCTGTAGGCCGGAGCGACCGGCCGCACGGGCGCCCGTTCGGGCGCCCCGCCTCAGTGGAGGGTGCGGCGCGCGTCCGGGCGAACCCGACCGAAGCTCTCCGGGTCGTCGGCACGGCCCGGCGCTTCGAGCCCGCCTTCGTCGTCGCCTTCGTCCTCGTCCTCGCCGCCGTCCCAGCCGCCGTCGTCGTCCTCGTCATCCCCGGGGCCGCCGTCGGCCTCGGCGGCCGCACGCTCGCGCTCGCGCTCGACCTCGGTGGGCGTCGCGGCGCGCACGGACAGCACGCGGACGTCGAAGCGCAAGGCCATGCCGGCCAGCGGATGATTGCCGTCCAGCACCACCACGTCGCCGGTGAAGTCGGTCACGACGTACAGGCGTTCTTCGTCGTCGGCGGAGGTTTCGTCCTCGCCGGGGACGCCCTCGAAGGTCATCCCGATCTCGATCGAGTCGGGGAACTCGGCCCGCGGCGCCAAGCGCACCAAGCCGGCGTCGTAGTCGCCGAAGGTGTCGTCGGGCTGCAAGTACAGGGACGCCTTGTATCCCGGCTCATGGCCTGCGAGCGCCTGCTCGACCCGCGGAAAGACCGAGCCGTAACCGCCTTGCAGGTAGGTCAGCTCGCGCTCCCCGTCCTCGATCGGCTCTCCGTCGGAGTCGTAGAGGCGGTAGCGGACGGTGACCCAGTGGTCATTCTCGATTTGCATGGATAATCGGCGGCGATGAAGCGATTGGCGAAGATGCCGCTCAGCGGCCTCAGTGTAGACGAATTCCTCGCCCGCCATTGGCAGCGGCGACCGCTGCTGGTCCGGGCCGCCCTGCCTGCCGACTGCTCGCCGATGCCCGTGGAGGCGCTGCTGGCGCTGGCCGGCGACGACGATGTCGAGAGCCGGCTGGTCACCCGTGCCGGCGGCCGATGGCGCTTGGCCCACGGCCCCTTCGACCCGGACGCCCTGCCCCCGCGCACCCGCCGCGGCTGGACGGTGCTGGTCCAGGGCGTCGACCTGCACTCCGACGACGCGGCCCTTCTTCGCGACCGGTTCGCATTCCTGCCGCATGCGCGCATCGACGACCTGATGATCAGCTTCGCGACCGACGGCGGCGGCGTCGGCCCGCACGTGGACTCCTACGACGTGTTCCTCTTGCAGGTGCACGGGCGGCGCCGATGGAAGGTGTCGCGACAAGCGGACCTCTCGATGGTGCCGGGGCTGCCGCTCAAGATCCTGGCGCGATTCCAGCCGCAGCAGGAGTGGCTGCTGGAGCCTGGCGACATGCTCTACCTCCCGCCCGGGTGGGCGCACGACGGCGTGGCGGAGGGCGAATGCATGACCTGCTCGATCGGCTTTCGCGCGCCCAGCCGGCTGGAGCTGCTGCGCGCTTTCCTGGCGGATGCGGCCGACCGGATCGACGGCGCGGACCCCCGCTTCGGCGACGCCGGCTCGGCGCGCGCCCTGCATCCGGGAGCCGTGCCCGACGCGCTGCGGGCCTTCACGCGCGACGCGGTGCGCGGGTTCGAACCTTCCGACCGCGAGATCGACGACTTCCTCGGACGCTTCCTCACCGAGCCCAAGCCGACCGTCTTCTTCGATCCGCCGACACGCCCGCTCGGCGCCGCGGCATTCGCACGCGCGGCCTCGGCGGGTGGCCTGCGGCTCGACCGGCGCAGCCGGATGGCCGCCGATGGCGCCCGCGCCTACCTCAACGGCGAGCGGGTCGACATCCCGGCCGGGCCGATCCGCCGCCTGATCGCCCGGTTGGCGGACGAACGCGCCCTCGACGCGCAACGCGCCGCGGCGGCGCTGCGGCACCCGCTGGCGCCCGACCTGCTGCACGAGTGGTACCGCGCGGGCTGGCTGCACCCGCTGGCGCGTTGACCGTGCGGCTCGCTAGATCGACGGCCGCTTGCCCTACGCTCCGGACGCGATGGAACTGCCCGACCTGACACCACCCGCCGGGTTGCTCGATGGACGCGAAGCGCTGGCCGCGGCCATGCGGCTGGTGGTCGCGCAAGCGAAGCGGACCCTCTGCTTGATGGACCGCGACCTGTCGGACTGGCCGATCGAGGAGCCGGCGATCGCGGCGCGCATCGAGCGGCTGCTGACGCTCTCGCGCCGCGCCTCGGTGAGGGTGCTGGTGCGCGACGAGCGATGGCTGGGACGCGGTGCGCCGCGCCTGACAGCGCTGCGGCGACGGGCCGGAGGGACTTTCGAGGTGCGGCGGATCGCGGATGATGCAGAGGGCGCCGAGGGCGGCCTGCTGATCGCCGACGGCGACTGCGCCGTCGAGCGCTTCCATTCGGATGCCTTCCGCGGGCGCCTGGTGGCGGGCGCCACCGACGCCGTGGAGCCGTTGCGCCGCCACTACGACCGGCTTTGGGACCAAGCGTCGCCGTGTCTGCCGGTGACAACGCTTGGCCTTTGACGGGCACCGCTTGCGGGCGCTGCCCGACCGCCTGGCACAATTCGCGCTATGATAGTTGGCTTGACGCTTCGCGCGTGCCCATTTTTTCACGTATTGGCCGGTTAGGTCGCTGGGGCGTCACCCGTTGCGTGCATCGGCGCCGTGTATCGAGGCCCGGAACGCGATTCCCGGCATTGGTTTCGCCCTCCACTAACGACTCAAAAAGGTTTCCACTATGAACAAGTCCCTCCTGGTCGCCACGCTGATCGCCGTGTCGGTTGCCGCCTGCGGCAAGAAAGAAGAAGCGCCGGTGACCACCACCACGCCGCCGGCCGAGACGACCACGTCCTCGACCACGACGACGACCACCACTCCGGGCTCCGGCACCACCGGCGCGGCCACGACCGACACGCCGGCCACGGCGGGCTCGACCACCACCACTGATTCGACGACCACCGGCAGTTCGCCGACGGGCGCCATGACCTCGGGCACCGCCGCCGCCGGCGCTGGTGCCGACGCCGCCAAGGACGCCGCCAACTCGGCCGCCGCCGCAGCCAACGCTGCCGCCGACGCCGCCAAGGACGCCTCCAAGGCCGCCGACGAAGCCAAGAAGTAAGCCTCGCGCGGCGGGTCACCGCCGCGAGATGCCACGAAGGGCCGGCCATGCCGGCCCTTTTGCATCGGGGCGGCCGTCCATCGGGGCGGCCATTCCGGGGCGGCCATTCATCTGGGCCGCCGTTTCGCGCCCCAACGACGAGCGATGCTTTAGCCGCCGCTCGGCGGCGGGTGCACCGAGACCGGCGTGATGCAGGCCACCGCAAGGGTGCCGATAACCGGGGGACGCTCCGCGATCAAAAGCGCCCCCGATGCCGTCCTGGCCGTCCTTCCGCCTCCATTCGTGCTCTTCCGCCGCGCTCGTCGTGCTGGCGGCCGCTTTCGCGCCGGCCGCGGTCGCCCAGCCGGTGTCGTGGGCCGATGCGCTGGACACCAGCTCGCGCCTGGTGGTGCGCTTTCGCGAGCCGGCCGCCGCCGCCAAGTCGACGACGTCGATCGGGCGTGAGCAGGCGGCCCTCGCCTTGTCGCGTCGCGCCTTGCTTCCGCTGGCGCATGTCCGCTTGGCGGGGGCCGGACGCGACCACGTGCTTTCGATGCCACAGGAGTTCGATGCCGCGCAAGCGCGCGCGGTCGCCCGGCGGCTGGCCACGGATCGCGACGTCGAGAGCGTGTCGATCGACTGGCGCGTGTGGCCGGCGCAAGCCGGCCCGGCCTTGCCCGACGACCCGCAGGCCGCCGCGCAGTGGCCGATCGCGGCGCCCGCGCTGGGCGCGTTCGGACCCGGCAGCGCGCGCTTCGTTCCCGCATGGCAGCTGGCCACCGGCCGCAACGTCACGGTCGCGATCATCGACACGGGCATCGTGCCGCACACGGACCTGGCCGGACGCATCGTCGGTGGCTACGACTTCATCGACGACCCGGCCGTGGCGGCGGACGGCAACCGTCGCGACGCCGACTTCACGGACCCGGGCGACGGTTGCCTTTCGGGAAGCGCCGGCTGCCCGGTGGGCGGACGGGCGTCGAGCTGGCACGGCACCATGGTCGCGGGCCTGATCGGCGCGATCCGCGGCAATGGACGCGCCGTCACGGGCGCCGCGCCCGACGCCGCGCTGCTGGTGGTTCGCGCGCTGGGCCGTTCCGGCGGCTGGTCCAGCGACATCGCCGACGCGATCCGGTGGAGCGCCGGACTGCCCGTGGCGGGTGTACCGACGAACCTGCGCCCGGCCAGGGTCCTGAATCTCAGCCTCGGCACCCGGAGCAGCGTTTCGAGCTGCGAGCCCACCATGGCCGACGCGGTGCGCCTGGCGCGCGCCAGCGGATCGGTCATCGTCGCGGCCGCCGGCAACGAAGGCGCCAGCGGCACGTATGCCGGCGGCATGGGCATGCCGGCCAATTGCGACGGCGTGATCGCGGTGGCGGCGCACAACCGCGCCGGCGACTTGGCGACGTACTCGAACTGGTCGTCTCGCGTGACGTTGACGGCGCCCGGCGGCGGTTGCGGCCGAACCGATCCCGGTTGCACCTACGGCGAGTCGGCCACGACCACCGGCAACGCCGGATCGATCACGGCCGGCGCGGAATCCGTGACCGGCTTCAACGGGACGAGCGCGGCGGCGCCCCATGTCTCGGCCGCGGCGGCGCTCGTGCTGGAAGCGGCGCCGACGCTGGCGCCCGACGGCGTGGCCTCGCTGCTGGTCTCGTCGGCGGCCGCGCCACCGGCCGGGACGTGGTGCGTGCTCAACCCGACCCGCTGCGGGGCCGGGATGCTCGACGCGCTCGAGTCCGTCCGGCGCGCCTCCGGGACACCACCGCCGGCCGTGGCGATCGAGGCGCGCGCGCGGGATTGGGAGCCCGCGGGCGGGACCGCGACGCTGCGGGCGGTCGGCACGGCGGCCAGCGGCCGGCCGCTGCAGTACCGGTGGCGCCAGGTCGCCGGGACGACGGCGGTCGTCCGGCCGAGCGCCGACGGCGCCGCCCTGGCCGTCGACGTGCCGATGCTTCGGTCCGACCTGGTCTTCGAGGTGACCGCCACGGATGATCTCGGGCTCGCGGCGCACGCGCAGACCAGCTTCCGCAGCAACCGCCCGCCGGTGCTGGACCTGCCGGCGGGACGAATCGCCGCCGTCGGCGAACGCGTGTCGATTCCGGTGGCGGCGACCGATGCGGACGGCGATCCGGTCACCGTGGCCCTGTTGTCCGGCCCGTCCGGTGCCCGCTACGACGCCCGCACCGCGATGGTGTCGTGGACGTCCGGACCGGCAGGCCGCTACGAGATCGAGCTGATGGCCAGCGACGGGCTGGCGGACTCGGTCGCCGTCGGCCGGCTGGCGGTCACCGTGGCGGCCACCGGCCTGCAAGCGCCGGCCCCGGCAATGGCCACGGTGCCGTCGCCGAGCGCGGCGTTCCCGGCGCCGCCTGCTGCCCCCGTCCAGTCGGCCGCCCTGGTGATCGAGGACATCGGACCGCAGACTCGCATCGATGTCGGCGCGGGCCGGTCGCTGTCGCTGACCCTGTCGAGCCGCGACACGCCGGCCGAACGACTGTCGTTCCGGCTCCGCGGCGGCCCGGCCGGCATGTCGATCGACGAAGCGAGCGGCCTGCTGTCGTGGTCGCCGCTCGGGCCGTCGGGTGTCTTCGAGGTGGAGATCGACGTCACGCGGATCATGGTGAGCGCGTCCAGCGGCAGCGCCGGAATCGCCAGCACGTCGACCGTGAGCTTCAAGGTCGCGTACGAACCCGATCCTGGCGGCCCGTCCGCGAGCGCGAGCCCGCTGTCCGGCAAGGGAGGGGGCGGAGCCGTCGGGCTGGGAGGCCTGCTGCTGTTGGCGGCGGCGCTCGCCGCGCCGCGCCGGGCGGCCCGGCCGAGCGCGTTCAGTCAGACGGGCCGTCGAGCGGCTGCCAATCCAGCCCGAGGTCCTGGTCCGCCACGAACACGTCCCCCGGCGCGGCCCCGAGCGCATCGGCCAGCGCCGCCTGCGCGAGGGCGGGCCGATTGTTGTGCCGCGACAGATGTGCCGCCACCACGCGCGACAGCCTGGATTGATCGAGCCGCTTGAGCAGCACGGCCGCATCCTCGTTGCACAGGTGCCCGTAGTCGCCGCCGACCCGCCGCTTGAGCGCCGGCGGGTAATGGCCGTCGCGCAGCATTGCCGTGTCGTGGTTGCATTCCAGGACGAGGCCGTCCAGGCGCGCCAGGACACGCGGCAGCAGCGCGGTGGCATGGCCGATGTCGGTGAGCACCCCGAGCCGGGCGCGGCCGTCGTCGAAGACGTACTGGACGGGTTCGCACGCGTCGTGCGGGACCGGGAAAGGCTCGACCCGCAAGCCGCGCACCTCGAAAGGCGCATGCGGGTCGAACAGGCGCAGCAAGGGCAGCGGGAGCGCGGACCGGGCGCAAGCGCGCGCGGTGCCCGGGGTCATGTGCACCGGGATGCCATGGCGTCGCACGAGCGCCGCCACGCCGGAGACATGGTCGCCATGCTCATGCGTGACCAGGACCGCATGCAGGTCACCGGGGGCCAGGCCCAACCGGCGAAGCCGTCGATCGAGCTCGCGGATGCCGAAGCCGCAATCCACCAGGACTCGGGTGCAGCTCGCGCCTTCGCCCGCCTGGACGACCAGGCCGTTGCCCTCGCTGCCGCTGCCCAAGCTGGCGAATCGCATCATGGCGGTGGCGCCGTGCGCGCGCGTGCCCTGCCCGGCGGGCGGCGCCGGGTCAGCGCAGTTGGTCGCGCAGGAGGGCGAGGATGCGCGAGCCGATCTGGCGGTCGTCGCCGGCGGCCAGCGCCTGGCCCTGCGGATCGAGAACGGCCACGCGCGTGCCCTCGCCTTCCGGCTGCACGCGGATCCGGTAGCGCTTGGCAGCCGTGGCGTCTTCGCCGCGGTTGAACATGCGGTCCAGCAAGCCGGGCTTCTTCTGCGTGGCGCGGTTGGCCTCGACGTCGGCATAGCGCACGAAGAACAGCCCCGCCGCCCGGTCGCGGTCCTCGACCGTGAAGCCGGCGCGGTCCAGCGCCAGGCCGACCCGCCGCCAGGCGCGGTCGAATCCCTCTTCGACCTGGAGCGTGTCGCCCACCAGCCGCGCGCGCTCAGGCTGCGGCGCGCTGTCTGCCACGACCTGCTGGGCCTGCTTGGGATCGGCCCCGAGCTTGACGAGGAGGCGGCGCAGGAACTCGGCTTCCAGTTCCGGATCATTGGCGCGCGGTTGCCAGCGGAACTGGTCGCGCAACTGCGACACCGCCACCTCTTCGAGACCGCGATGGCTGAGGTAGACCTCGGTGGAGCCGTCGCCGCGAGGCTCGAGACGCATGCGGAAGCGGTCGCGCTCGCTGGTGTCGTACAGGCCCGGCACGACCCGGCCGATGGTCCGCCGCAGCAGGTCCTGGGGCAGCTTGGCGCGGTTCTCGGCCCAATCGGTCTCGACGATGCCGAGTTCCGGCTGTTCGAGCGCCAAGGTGAAGCCGTTCTCGGTCCAGAAGTCGCGCACGACCGGCCAGAGCTTCTCGGGCGGCTGCTCGACCACCAGCCACCGCTGCGTTCCGGCGCGCTCGATCCGGGCGCCGCGCGTCTGGGGCAGGACTTCGCTCCCGGTCGACGCGCGCGCCGTTCCGGCCTGCGCCCGCTGGAACTCGGACAGCGTCGCCGCCTGCCCGCCAGCCGCACGGTCGGGGACGGTGAAACGGTCGCTGGAGCGCGGCGCGGTCAGATCGGGGGGAACGTCGAGCGTCGACCGGCGGGTCGACACGTCGGACTTGTAGTCGATGCGGTTGGCTTCGTTGAAGCGCTCGAGCGCGCCGCAACCGGCGAGCGACACGACGATCGAGCACACGAACGCTGCGCGTGTTGCGAGGGACATCAGGCGACTCCGGCGGTGCGCATCGCGGCGCGCACGGTCTCGTGCAAGGGCTCGGCCAGGGGCGTGAGCGGCAGGCGAAGGCCCGCGGGGATGCGGCCCGCCTGCGCCAGCGCCCACTTGACGGGGATGGGGTTGGCTTCGACGAACAGCTTCAGGTGCAGCGGCAGCAGTTGCCTGTCGATGGCGCGCGCCGTGGCGAGGTCGCCCGCCAGGGCGGCGGCGCACAGGCGCGCCATCGGCCCGGGCGCCACGTTGGCGGTCACCGAGATGACCCCGGCGCCGCCCAGCAGGATGAAGGCGAGCGCCGTGTCGTCGTTGCCGCTGTAGAGGGCGAACCCCTCCGGCAGGCGGGACAGCAAGTCGCTGACGCGCGGCAGGTCGCCGGTGGCGTCCTTCAGCCCGATGATGCCGGGCACTTCGGCCAGGCGGACCACGGTGTCGTTGGACAGGTCCGCCACCGTGCGGCCGGGCACGTTGTACAGGATGACGGGCAGCCCGCCGGATTCGGCCACCGCGCGGAAATGGCGGTACAGCCCTTCCTGCGTGGGCCGGTTGTAGTACGGCACGACCTGCAGCGAAGCGTCCGCGCCGACCTCGCGCGCACGGCGCGTCAGCGCGATCGCCTCGGCGGTGGCGTTGGCGCCGCTGCCGGCGATGACGGGCACGCGGCCGGCCGACTGCTCGACCGCCACGCGGATCAGCTCGACGTGCTCGTCCACATCGACCGTAGGCGACTCGCCGGTGGTGCCGACGGCGACGATGGCCGCCGTGCCTTCCTCGATGTGCCAGTCGACGAGGCGCCGATACGCGTCGAGGTCGAGGCTGCCGTCCTCGTGCATCGGCGTGACGATCGCGACGATGCTTCCCTTGATCATTTCGATTTGGCCCGCGGCAAAAGGTCGATTCTAACCGAGCGCAACGTGCGCCGACCCGCGCACCGCGAACACGCGCTGCACCACGGCAGGCTTCGGCGTGCTCGTCTCGCCATGCTCGTACGCCACCACGCGCAGGCCGGCGGCGCCGCACACCGCGAGCAGCTCGCCGTCGCGCAGCAGGAAGTCGGGGTTGGACGGACGGCCGAAGCGCTCGTTGCCGAGCGCGAAGGTCTCGACCACGAAGGCGCCCCCGGGCGACACCAGCGCCGCCAGCAACGCGATCCGTGGTCGGAACAGGTAATTGGTGCAGACCACCGCGTGGAAGCGCCGGTCGGGGAAGGGCCACGGCCCCCGCTCGAGGTCGGCGACGATCCGTTCGACGGGCAGATCCGACAGTTGGTCGACGGCTTGTTGATCGCGGTCGATGGCGGTGACGATCATGCCCCGCGCATGCGCTGCCCGGGCGTGGCGACCGCCACCGGCGGCCCAGTCCAGCAGCGTGGTGCCTGGTCGACACGCGTCGAGCCAGCGCGACACCCACGCCGAAGCGGCAGGCGGCGATCCGTGATGGGCGAGCTGCGGCATGCGGATGCGAAGAACGAGGATGCGGCGGTTGCGCGACGAGGCGACGAGATGAGCGGCGAGCGGTCCGGACATGATGTTTCGCTCGCGCGGGCATTCTACGCGGGGCTGTGCAGCCGGGCCGGCCGCGCCGTCGCCCTGGCGTCCGCGTCGGCCTCCACGGGGCTCTACGCGCTGCGCGAGTGGTGGCCGCAACTCCACGCCGAATACGCCGCCCCTGCCCTGCCCGCCGTCGTCGGCGCCTCCGGCCTGCTCGGCCTGGCCCTTGTGCACGTGCGCGGGCGCCTGCGGCACCAGGCCGTCACGGTGACCGAACTGCGCGAACTGCGCGACGAATACAGTCTGGCCGAGGACCTGGGCTCGCTCGGCTCGTGGACCTACGACGTCGCCGCGGACCGGTACCACTGGAGCCCGGGCACGTTCCGGGTGTTCGGCGTCGAACCCGAACTGGGCGCGCCGTCGCGGCGGGGCTTCTTCATCTGCGTGCACGCCGAGGACCAGCAGCGCTGGCAATACGCCCTCAAGCGGGCGATCCGCCACGGCGAACGGCTCGACGTCGAGTTCCGCTACATCAAGGACGGGCGCGAGACGATCTGGGTGCGCGGCGTCGCGCGCCCCGAGTTCGACGAGGACGCCAAGGTCGTGCGCCTGACCGGCATCGCGCAGGACGTCACCGCGGCACGGCGCCTGGCCGGACAGCTCGCCAACAGCGAAGCCAAGTTCCGCGACCTCACCCAGATGAGTTCCGACTGGTACTGGGAGACCGACGCCGAGCACCGCATCGCCTACGTGTCCGACACGGCGGAGGTGGAGCTCGGCCCCTGGGTCCGCGACTGGATCGGCCAGCGCGACTGGGAGCTGCCGGCGGCGGACTTCCCGCGCAGCGACTGGGACGGCCACCGGGCCACGCTCGACAAGCACGCGCCCTTCGAGGGCTTCCGCGTCGCGCGCATCGACCCGGAAGGCAATCTCGTCCACTTGGAACTGGCGGGCCGGCCGCTATTCGACAAGGACGGCGCCTTCGTGGGTTACCGCGGCGTGGGCCGCGACGTGACCCGCCAGCGCCAGCAGCAGGTGCTGCTGCAGATTGAAGGCGACCTCGCCCAGATCATCCGCGACCGCAGCGAGCCGGACGACGTGCTCACGCAGATGATCGTGTCGCTGTGCCGGACCATGGGCTGGGCGGGCGGCACGCGCCTGGCTCGCGTGACCGGCCGCGAGGCGATCGCCGTGCGAGAGCGCTGGGGCGGGCCCGACTTCCTGAAGATGCTCGCGGACCTGCCGGCCGAGATGCCGCTTTCGCTCGACAGCGTCGAAGGCCGCAGCTGGGCCAGTGGCAAGGCCGTCTGGCTGCAGGACGTGTCCACCCAGCCTGCCTTCGCGGCCCGCTACGCCACCGCGTCGCTCGGCATGTCCAGCGCGTTCCTGGCGCCGATCCTGGACGAGCATGGCCATGTCATGTCCGCCTTGCTCTTCATGAGCCCGGTGGGCTTTCGCGCCGACCATTTCGTCGGCCAGGTGGCCGAGATCCTGTCGCGAACGCTGAGCCTCTACCTGCAGCGCAAGTTCGCCGAGCAGCGGCTGATGCACGCCTCGCTGCACGATGCGCTGACCGGCCTGCCGAACCGCGTGTTCCTCACGCACCAGCTGGAGGGCAGGCTGCGCCGCGAGGAGCGGCTGGCCGTCCTGTACGTCGACCTGGACCGCTACAAGCTGATCAACGACTCCCTGGGACACTCGGTGGGCGACCAGGTGCTGATCGAGGTCGCCAGGCGCTTCCGCGAGACGATCCGCCCCGACGACGTGGCCGGCCGCATGGGCGGCGACGAGTTCGTGCTGCTGCTCGATGGCGCGCTGGACGACGCCGGCGTCGAGGCGACGGCGCGCCGACTGCTCGCGGCCATCGAGAAGCCCTTCGTCCTGAACAATCGAGCCTACTTCCTGTCGGCCTCGATCGGCATCGCGCTCGCGCCGCGCGACGCGCTGGAGGCCAAGGCGCTGATCCGTTGCGCCGACGCCGCGATGTACCGGGTGAAGTCCGAGGGCCGCAACGGGCTGCGCTTCCATGCCGGCGACGCGCTGGACATGGCGACCGGGCCGTCGCAGCTCGTGGTCGACTTGCCGGGCGCGATCCAGCGCGGCGAGCTCGAACTGCGCTACGAGCCCCAGCTGGACGTGGGCCGCCGGCATCTGGCGGGCCTGGAAGCCGCCCCGCACTGGCGCCACCCCAACCGCGGCCTCCTCACGCAGGACGCCTTCCTGGCGGCAGCCGACGCCAGCATCGCGCTGCTGCGCGACCTGGCGCGCTGGACCCTGGAGCGCGCCGTCGCGGACCGGGCGGCGCTGGGTAAGGACCGCTGGCGCGAGGCGCCGGTCGCGGTGGACGTGGCCGCGCGCGTCCTGGTGGACGAGGACTTCGTGCCTCGGCTGGCGGCGCTGCTGCGCACGCACGGCCTGCCGGCCGCGCTGCTGCGGCTGGAAGTCCACGAGAGCGGCTTCACCGAGTTTCCCGAGCGCGTCGTCGCGCAGATCGGCGAGGTCCGCCGCCTGGGCGTCCAAGTGGTCATCGATCACTTCGGCGTCGGCTTCGCGTCGCTCGCCACCCTCAAGACCCTGCCGGTCGACGGACTGAAGATCGATCGCGGCTTCGTGGCCGGCATGGCCGACCATCGCGGAAACTCGGCGGTGGTCGAAGCCGTCGTGCTGGCGGCCAGCCGGCTGGGGCTGTCCGCGATGGCCGAGGGCGTGTGCACCGCCGCCGAACTCAAGCGCTTGCGCGAGCTGGACTGCCTCATCGTCCAAGGCCCGCTGATCAGCGAGCCGCTGGGCGCGGCGCAGCTGGCCGAGTTCCTGCAGTCGCTGCCGCTGCTGCGGGCAGCGCCGCAGCCGGCCCATCAGCGGTAGGACAACCCCACCGCGTCGCGCACTTCGCGCATCGTTTCCTGCGCCACCGCGCGGGCACGATCGCAACCGGCATCGACGATGTCGCGCAGGAGGCGCGGCGCGTCGAGGTAGGGCTGGGCGCGCTCGTGGAACGGCGCCTGCTCGGCCAGCACCGCGTCGATCACCGGCTGCTTGCATTCCAGGCAGCCGATCCCGGCGCTGCGGCACCCCGCGGCCGCCCAATCCTGCGTCGCCTTGTCCGAGTACACGTGGTGCAGCTGGAAAACAGGGCAACGCGTGGGCTCGCCCGGATCGGTGCGACGCACGCGCGCCGGGTCGGTGGGCATGGTGCGGATCTTCTTGGTCACCGACTCCGGCGCTTCACGCATCGCGATGGCGTTGCCATAGCTCTTGCTCATCTTCTGCCCGTCCATGCCGGGCAGGCGGCTGGCCTCGGTGAGCAGCGCCTGCGGCTCGACCAGGACGGTGCGCTGGCCACCCTCCAACCAGCCCGCGAGCCGGTCTCGGTCGGCGGCGGACAAGCTCGCGCCGGCGTCCACCAGGGCCCGCGCCTCGGCCAGCGCTTGCGCGTCGCCTTGCTGCTGCCAGCGCGTGCGCAACTCGGCATAGCGCTTGGCGGCCTTGCCGCCCAGCCGGCGCGCGGCGTCGGTCGCCTTCTCCTCGAAGCCCGGCTCCCGGCCGTACAAATGGTTGAAGCGGCGCGCCACCTCGCGCGTCAATTCCACGTGCGGCACCTGGTCTTCGCCCACCGGCACCCAGGCAGCGCGGTAGATCAGGATGTCGGCAGCCTGCAGCAGCGGGTAGCCCAGGAAGCCGTAGGTGGAGAGATCCTTGTCGGAGAGCTTTTCCTGCTGGTCCTTGTAAGTGGGGACGCGCTCGAGCCAGCCCAGCGGCGTCCCCATCGCCAGCAGCGTGAAGAGCTCGGCGTGCTCCGGCAGGCGCGATTGCAGGAACACGGTGGCGCGCGCCGGGTCGATCCCGGCGGCCAGCCAGTCGATCACCATCTCCCAGACGTTGCTCTCGATGACCTCGCGCGATTCGTAGTGCGTGGTGAGCGCGTGCCAGTCGGCCACGAAGTAGAAGCACTCGAGCTGCTCTTGCAGCCGTACCCAGTTGCGCAGCGCGCCGTGGTAGTGGCCGAGGTGCAACGCACCGGTGGGACGCATGCCGGAGAGCACGCGGTCGCCGGTCTTGGGAGTGCTGTGGGCGGAGGACATCGTGACGGATCCCGTGTTCGGAGGCGGGATTGTAGCGGTCGCCCCCGAGCGCTATCCGATCAACGGCTCCAGAGGGCCCAGGCCGGCGCGGGTGACTTCGGGCGGCTCGGCCGTCATGTCGACGATGGTGGTGGGCTCGGTCCCGAGCATGCCGACGTCGACCAGCAGGTCGATGCGCTTGCCGATGCGGGCCTCGATGTCGTCCGGGTCGGACAACGGCCCGTCGTCGCCCGGGAGGGTCAGCGTGCTGGCCAGCACCGGCTCGCCCAACACCTCGAGCAAGCCGGCCACGACCGGCGAGTCGGGCACGCGCATGCCGACCGTCTTGCGCGACGGGTGCCACAGCCGGCGCGGCACCTCCTTGGTGGCCTGCAGCACGAAGGTGTAGGCGCCCGGCGTCAACGTGCGCAGGAAGCGGTACTGGCGATTGTCGACGATGGCGTAGTCGGCGATCTGCGCCAGGTCGCGGCACATGAGCGTCAGCAAGTGCTTGTCGTCGATGCCGCGAATGGCGCGCAGGCGCTCCACCGCCGCCTTGTCGTCCAGCCGGCAGGCCAGCGCGTAGCAGGCGTCGGTCGGAATGGCCGCCAGCGCGCCGTCGCGCAGCCGCTCGGCGGCCTGCCGCAGCAGCCGCGGCTGCGGATTGACGCGGTGGACCGTCAGCCGTTGGACCATCGGTCG